>Ga0272448_1000562_pt1 | contig 57109 bp, 56 predicted proteins | sample YNPCB0191_FD_202220 | JGI IMG/M metagenome (GOLD analysis project Ga0272448, IMG submission 202220) | Hot spring sediment microbial communities from Yellowstone National Park, WY, United States - YNP-CB-019-1 | ecosystem: Environmental > Aquatic > Thermal springs > Hot (42-90C) > Sediment... | reverse complement strand
ATAACAGGCAACGGATACAGGAAAGGCTAAATTATCTATCCCCTGCTCAGTACCTAAAGCAGTTTTATATCATGAGGCAGGCAGCATGAGTAAAGTTTCGTGTCTATTATTGACATCAGGGGTCATGGTATATAACGAGGCAGGAATATACGGGTTATCTGAGCAAGGCATATAAGGAGGGTACCTCCATTTATCAAGAGCTTATTTTCCAATGCAGAATTTGCTGAAGATGTCGTTAAGGATTTCCTCGGTGGATGTTTCACCTGTTATCTCACCGAGGTGGAAGAGGGCGTCCCTCAGTTCAAAGGCAGCAAATTCCAGGGGCTCGTTTTGTTTGATACACCCAATTGCCCTTTTGACACTCTCCCGTGTTTTTACAAGGCAATCCCTGTGCCGAACATTTGTTATGAGCGTTGTTCTGTTCTTTATCCCTTTGCCCATAAGGTTTTCATAGAATGCCTCTTTCAGTGCATCAATGCCAATCCCTTTTAATGCCGATGTTTCCACAATCCTGAAGCCTTTTGACAGAACCCTTTCTCTCTCTAATATCAGGGGTAAGTCAATCTTATTAACTATCGCAATCGTATTTTTATGCCTGATATGTCTGTAGATGTCTTCATCCCCCTCTGTATATTGTGCCGAGCCATCGAGCACCCAGATAATGAGGTCAACCTCAGGAATCTTTCTCATCACCCTCTCTATGCCTTCCTTTTCAATAACATCCTTTGGTTTACGCAAACCCGCTGTATCGATGATTTTTAACTTAATACCTTTCACGTGGATTGTATCTTCAATCATATCCCGTGTTGTGCCGGGTAGGGGCGTGACAATTGCCCTTTCATTCAGAAGAAGGCAGTTAAGGAGGCTTGATTTACCCACATTTGCCCTGCCAACGATCAAGACCTCAAAACCATGTTTGATTGCCCTGCCTTCATAATAGGAGTCAATGAGGCTGTCAATGAAATCCTTTGTTGTAATGAGTGTAGAAGAATGGGTCTTTACGTCCACCTCAATATCTTCGTCAGGAAAATCTATAAGCGCCTCAATATCAACAAGAGTTTTTTTAATATTTTCCTTTATTGTATTGATCTGTTTGGAGAGTTTTCCTTCGAGAAAGGAAAGGGCACACTTCAGTTCATCCTCTGTTTCACTCTGGATAATATCGAGCACAGATTCAGCCTGTATGAGATCGATTCTTCCATTGAGAAACGCCCGTTTTGTAAACTCTCCCGGCTCTGCAAGCCGTGCACCCTCTTGCATGATAAGCGAGAGAATTGCTCTCTGTGTTGCCAGTCCGCCATGGGAATGAATTTCTGCTATATCTTCCCGTGTATAGGTATTGGGTGCATTCATAAAGACTGCAAAGACTTCATCTATAGATGCCTTTGTTGCAGGGTTTACTATGTAACCAAGATAAAATGTATAGGAGAGAAACGCATCCTGTCTTTTTTTTGGTAAAAATATTTTTTTGAGTATGGGATAGGCTTCAGGACCGCTTATGCGTATAATGCCAATACCACCCTCGCCAGGAGGGGTTGATATGGCACAGATTGTATCAGCGTTTTCCATCCTTATTGCCCACAGGAGAGATTACAACCTTTTTAGTATGTCCCTCTCCCTCGCTTTTTGTGGTAACAAACCTGCTATGTTTGAAAAGGGTATGTATGATCCTTCGTTCGTAGGGGTTCAATGGGTCTGTCTTAATGTGCCTCCCTGTTCTCTTTACCTTGTCTGCGAGTCTTTTCGCCATGGTGGTGAGGGCTTTCTTTTTTTTCTCCCTGTAACCATTGATGTCAATCAGAATCTTGAGGTTCTGTTTAAACCGTTTTGCAACTGCGAGGCGTATGAGATGCTGAAGGGCATCAAGTATTTCTCCATCCTTGCCAACGAGAATATCGCCATTATCACATTGCACAAGGAGCACAATGCGTTCATTGGAATGGGATATCTTTATGTTGAGGTCGAGCTCAAAGAATGTACCCAGTTCACGGAGTAAATGTTCACTATACTGTTCAGGTGTAAGTTCTTCGAGATTCTGTGATTCACCAGTATCTTTTGTCTCCTTGATGCGTGCAATAATTCTTACCTTTTTATTGCCGAGTAGACCTAAAATACCTTTTGTGTCCACCTCTTTTACTTCTATATCAAGATTTTTTTCTTCCACATTGAGTTCAAGAGAAGCTTTTTTTACAGCCTCTTCATAGGTTTTTCCCTCGACTTCTATTGAATTCATGGTGCCTCCTCATGTAACCTTCTTGTTGATGTAGTATTGCTGGGCAATAGATATGACATTATTGACCAACCAATAAAGCACGAGACCTGATGGAAATCCCCAGAAAAGAAAGGTAAAGAATATGGGCATAAACAGCATCATCTTTTCCTGAATGGGGTCTGCGCTGGTAGGTGTCATTTTCTGCTGGATGAATTGTGTAATGCCCATCAAAAGCGGCAGAATCCTTATGGGCAATCCAAATCCCGCAATAAATATCGTGTAGAGGTCTTCAGGTGCTGAGAGGTCATCAATCCAGAAAATAAATGGTGCATGTCTCATTTCTATTGCACCGGAAAGGGCTTTGTAAAGGGCAAAGAAGACCGGTATCTGAATGAGCATGGGAAGACAACCGCCCATGGGATTTATTTTTTTTCTCTTGTATAACTCCATCATCTCCTGATTTAATTTTTGCCTGTCGTCTTTATATTTTTCTTTAAGTTTGAGTATTTGGGGCTGAAGTTTTTGCATCTCCTTCATGGACTTATAGCTCTTCACGCTTAGCGGATAAAAGATAATCTTTATGAGAATGGTAAGAAGGATGATATCGATACCATAGTTGTGCGTTACCTTGTTGGAGTAATTGAGTCCCATGATGAGCGGCTTTGCAATGATATCGAACCACCCGAAATCAATAATCTTTTCAGCATTGATGTTGAGGGATTTAAGTACCTCAGTCTTTTTCGGGCCGAAGAATAGTTTTGCAGAAAAATGGGGAACATCAATTGTAGAGCGTAATAACGGTGTTTTATTCTCTGTTTTCAGTATGGTAAGTGGAAATTGAGAACTGCTGTCAGGAATAAGAATAAAAGCAAAGAAGCCATCATCAAAGCCAGCGTATGCAAACGTCTTATCCACATCAATGTTTTTTTCTATCTTTTCAACCTGCTCGAATTTTTTGCCGGTGTAAAAGAAGGGGCCCTTAAAGGTATAGCTTGAATCGTGCTGTGCTGATATGATAGCGAAATCTATAATAGTCTTTTCCTGCTCTTTCGATGACACTTCGATTTTCATATCGATGGTATAGCTGTTGGGAAAGAATGTATATATCTTCTTGATGACCTTTCCATCAGCCATTTTTCCTGAAAAAACGAGTGTTTGCGGTGCATCAAGCACCTTTACCGTTTCTTTATCAGAATTAAAGAAGATTCTATCGTCTACAGTTTCTCCATTGGTTATTTTCATGACACGGGGAACATAGCTGTAGGGCTTTATGTCCTCTATGAGCTCCTTTTGTTTCGAGTCCCGTACTTTTTCCCTGTACTGTGTAAGCTTCACGCTTTTTATGCCCCCGCCAAAATCTGTGAACGTTACTCTCATCAAAGGTGTTTCAACGATGACATCTTTCTGTGGTTTTGTTACAGGTGGCGCTACCCTTTGTGTAGTAACTGCAGTTTTTTGCGCCGGTATATCTTTAGCAGGTGGTGCAGGCTCAACCTTTTCTTCTTTTTTGGGTGCAGGCTGGGTTACCTCTGGTTGTTTGGGCGCAAAATACATCTGAAAAAAGAAGAGAATGAATATGGTAATAAAAAGCACCAGTATAGTCCGTTTATCCATTAAAAGCCTCCGTTATTTTACAGGGTCATATCCACCGGGATGGAGAGGATGACATTTCAGTATTCTCTTGACACCAGCAAACACACCTTGGAAAACACCTTTTTTCTCAATCGATTCTTTCATGTAGCAGGAACAGGTGGGATAGAATCTGCATTCTGTAGGAATATATGGAGCAATGCAGAGACGGTATATATCAATGATGCGAATAATGAATGTTTTCATAATGTATGGGTATTGCGCAACACCAATCTAAGTTCTTCACCTACAGACTGGAGTGTAGCCTTTTCAGGGATGGCTTTTACAATTACCGATGTATCAGTATTTTCCCTGAAGAGATGTTTATGTAGTCTAAAAAATTCTTTTATCAGTCTTCTCATCCTGTTTCGAGCAACGGCAGAGCCAGTTTTTTTACTTATCGATACGCCAATTCGTCTTAACGATAGTTGATTGTTTCTCCCGCGAATAATAAAATGTGTTGTCTCGCCATATTGTGCCCATTTTATACCTCTAAAATCTCCCTTTTTCAATCTTTCATTTCGTGTAAGGGTTGGTGTCATTTCTTAATTAATATGGATTATTGTCAACGATGATTGAAAAGGTTTATACAGTGAGGTGTTTCCTTCCTTTTGCGCGCCTTCTCCTAATAACCTCTCGTCCGGATGCAGTTCTCATCCTCACCAGGAAACCATGGGTTCTTTTCCGCCGTTTGTTGTGAGGCTGGTATGTTCTTTTCATGTTTTCACCTCATTTATTTTGAGGTTATAACTTAACCACAAAGTCTTATAGAATGTCAATAATCGTAAGGTTTTAAACTTGATTTTTGAATAAAAGACATGTAGAATTCACAGAATTTATTCAATTAAGTCGTTTACCTGAAAGGAGTTTCCATGAAAAAGTATGAGCCTGAGTTAATCAGGAATGTAGGAATATTCTCACATGGAGGAGAAGGCAAAACATCAATTGTTGAGGCTATGCTTTTTCTTTCAGGTGAAAACAACAGACTGGGTCGTGTTGACGATGGTACATCGTTGATGGACTACGAACCTGAAGAGATTGAACGGAAAATAACCATTTCGTCTTCCCTTGCTACGTTTGAGTGGGATAAACACAAAATTAACCTGCTTGATACACCGGGTGATGACAACTTTATCTCAGATGCACGGCTGTGCATGCGGGTTGTTGACTGTGCAATTATCGTGGTCAGTGCCGTATCCGGTGTCCAGGTGCAGACTGAAAAGGTCTGGAACTATGCTCAGGAATTCGGAATACCTGTCATTATGTATATAAACAAAATGGATAGGGAACGAGCTGATTTTGAAAATACTGTTGAGAGCATACAAAAGACATTTGCTGATACAACGGTCATTGTCACTCAGCTTCCCATAGGCAAGGAAGATGCTTTTAAAGGTGTGGTAGACCTTTTTTCTATGAAAGCGTATGTGTTTAAAGACGATCTTTCAGGCCAGTATGACGTTGTGGATATTCCTCAAGACCTTGAAGATACAGCAAATGCATACAGAGAAAAGCTTGTTGAGACTGCAGTAGAGATGGATGATACAGTCATGGAACGGTATCTCAACGGTGATGAAATCAGCAATGAGGAGATAGTGCGGTGTTTCAGAGAAGGGCTTTGGAACAGGCACCTTGTACCTGTTCTGTGTGGTTCTGCAATAAAGAATATCGGTATATCATTGTTGCTGGATGGTATTGTGCACTATGCATCACCACCAACATACAGAAAGACAGTGGAGGGTATTGATAAAAAAAGCAATACAAAGGTAACGCGCGAGACCACTCAGGATAAACCCTTCAGTGCATTCATATTCAAGACCATTACAGACCCCTTCGCCGGGAAATTAACCCTGTTTCGGGTCTATTCTGGTGAACTCCATCCTGATATGACGGTACTCAACGTGACGAAAGAGGAAAAAGAACGGATCGGACAGATATTCTATCTTGTGGGTAAAAAACAGAAACCTGCAGGATTTGCAGGAGCAGGAGATATTGCTGTTGTTGCAAAATTGAAAGAGGCTGGTACAGGAGATACACTCTGTGATGAAAAGGCTCCCATTCAGTATGAGGCAGTGAATTTCCCACCACCTCTGATATCTTTTTCATTACAGCCTAAGTCCAAAGGAGATGAAGACAAACTGAATGCGTCGTTACAGAGGCTTATGGAAGAGGATCAGACAATCAGGTATGCACGGGATGAACAGACGAAAGAATTCATACTCTCGGGTATGGGTCAGGTACATATTGAAGTGATTGTAGAAAAACTAAAAAGAAAATTTAACGTTGATGTGGAATTAAAAGAGCCTAAAGTGCCATATAAAGAGACTATCAAAGGTACGGCAAAAGTTCAGGGAAAATACAAGAGACAGTCAGGTGGCAGGGGGCAATACGGAGATACGTGGCTTGAAGTTTCTCCATTGCCTCGCGGTGCTGGATTCGAGTTTGTTGATAAGATTGTTGGTGGCGTGATTCCACGACAGTATATTCCTGCAGTTGAAAAAGGCATTGTGGAAGCTATGCAACAGGGAATCCTTGCCGGCTACCCTGTCACTGACATCAGGGTAATGCTGTATGACGGTTCATACCATGAAGTTGATTCATCAGAAATGGCTTTTAAGATTGCCGCATCCATGGGTTTTAAAAAAGCAATGGAACAGTCCAATCCTGTTTTGCTTGAGCCCATTATGAAGGTGGAAGTAATCGTTCCTGACGAAAACATGGGTGATGTCATGGGTGATTTAAATTCACGAAGGGGAAAGATTATGGGTATGGAGACGAAGGGCAATAATCAGGTTGTGAAAGCCCATGTTCCCATGGCTGAAATCCTCCAGTATGCCCCGGATTTGAAGTCCATGACAGGAGGAAGGGGCACATTTACAGTTGAATTTTCTCATTACGAAGAGGTTCCTGCCCACATTGCTGCAAAGATTATAGAGGCAGCGCGAAAGCAAAAAGAGCAGGAAAAATAGAGAGCCCACCATGAGGGCAGTTATCCAACGGGTAAAGCACGCATCCGTTACCGTTGATAGTAATATTGTAGGAGAAATAGGAAGAGGGCTCCTTGTCCTTCTCGGTATCGGGAAACAGGATACAGAAAAGGATGTGGACTGGATGCTCGAAAAGATTATCAACTTACGGATATTTGAAAGAGAGAACGGGAAATTTGATGAATCATTGATTGATATTGACGGAGAACTTCTCATTGTTTCCCAGTTTACCCTGTATGGCGATTGCTCAAAAGGACGGAGGCCGTCATTCAGCGATGCTATGCCAGCCACTGATGCAGAGAAAATCTTTAGACTCTTTGTAGAAAAAGCACATACAAGAGTCAAAAAGGTACAGAGTGGAATATTTCAGGCAATCATGGAAGTTTCCCTGATTAATGAGGGTCCTGTCACAGTCATCGTTGACTCAAAAACATCCCTCGCTTGATAATTCATCAATGTGCCATTATCACTTGACAAAGATAAAGAATAATTTTAGTTATATCTTGGCATCAGACATGTATGGTGAGTAAAACAAAAAAGAAAGAACCCCCGTATATTGATATTTATAGAGCATGGTGTAAAGCCTGCGGGATATGTGTCGCATTTTGCCCTACCAGTGTTCTCGGCCGCGATGAGAGCGGGTACCCCTTTGTAAAAGCTTTGGAAAAATGTATCAACTGTGGCTGGTGCGAAATCAGATGTCCCGACTTTGCTATTACCGTTGCGGCACAGAAACCCGTTGTAGGGGATTTAAGGGAGAGTTTTGAGAAAGAAGAAGAGGAACGAGCAGCTACTCCAGGGGAATGAGGCAATTGTTGAAGGAGCGATAAAAGCTGGTTGTCGTTTCTTCGCCGGTTATCCTATAACGCCAGCAACTGAAATTTCAGAACTCCTTTCTGTGAAGCTTCCGAAGGTTGATGGCACCTTCATACAGATGGAGGATGAAATTGCAAGTCTTGGCGCTGTTATTGGCGCATCCCTTGTTGGCGTAAAATCAATGACAGCAACGAGTGGACCAGGTTTTTCTTTAATGCAGGAGAATCTTGGATTTGCCATTATTGCTGAAATTCCCTGTGTGATTGTGAATGCCATGAGAGGTGGACCAAGTACAGGTCTTCCCACATCACCATCCCAGAGCGATGTAATGCAGGCACGATGGGGTACCCATGGGGACCATCCCATTATTGTTCTCTGTCCATCGACAGTGAAAGAATGTTTTGATTTGACAATCAGAGCATTTAACTTTTCAGAACGGTTTCGTAACCCCGTTATTGTTCTCGTTGATGAGGTTGTTGCCCATATGCGAGAGAAGATAACAATCCCTGAAGACAATGAGATAGAGATATACAATCGCGTTAAGCCAACAGTTCCTCCTGAGTGGTATATTCCCTACCAGGATACCCCCAGAGGTGTTCCTCCAATGGCAAGTTTTGGGGATGGATACCGGTACCATGTCACTGGCTTGACCCACGATATACGGGGATTTCCCACATCACGACCGGACGAAATTGATCCTTTTATACGACGACTTTTCCGCAAGATAAGCCAGAATTTTGCAGAAATACAGCTGGGAGATTTTTTTATGACCGATGATGCGGATATTGCCATTATCGCATACGGATGCGTTGCACGGTCAGCGAAGAGGGCAGTCATAGATGCTCGCGAAAAGGGAATAAAAGCAGGTCTTCTCAAACTGAATACACTCTGGCCCTTTATGAGAACTGCAGTGGAAAAGGTAGTGGCGCAGGCAAAGATTGTTATTGTACCTGAAATGAATATGGGACAGATCTCGCGTGAAGTAAAGCGGGTGATTAAGAGCGATGTTAGAGTGTTTACCATTAATAAAGTGGATAGCACTATCATTACCCCTCACGAGATAATGGCCCGTATAAAAGAGGTATCCTGATGGCAGAGATTACCCGTTTGATTCATAATTATTTACGACACGATAAAAAATTTCCCCATGTGTGGTGCCCTGGATGCGGAATAGGTATTATGCTCGGTGCACTGATACGGGCTATTGATCGTGCAAGGTATACGAAGGACGAAATAGTACTGGTTTCTGGTATTGGATGTACCGGCAGGCTTCCTGTGTATGTCGATTTCAATACACTTCATACCACACATGGAAGGGCACTTACTTTTGCAACAGGTATAAAACTTGCCAAACCACGTCTTAAGGTTATTGTTATTATGGGTGACGGGGATGCCGTTGCAATTGGAGGCAACCATTTCATTCATGCAGCGCGAAGAAATATTGACCTGACAGCGATTATAGTAAACAATAGCGTATATGGCATGACCGGAGGACAGTATTCACCAACAACCCCATACGGGATGAAAACCACTACAAGTATATATTCTAATGTGGAACATGCGTTTAAGATAGCAGAACTTGCTGTGACAGCAGGTGCAGCCTTTGTAGGGAGAGGTACGGTATACCATGCAAAGCTTCTTGACAGTCTGTTTGAGAAGGCATTTCAAAAGGTCGGTTTTTCTGTGGTGGAGGTAATTTCTCACTGCCATACCCAGTACGGACGGTTAAATAGAATGGGGACTGCGGTAGAAATGATGACATGGCAGCGTGACCATGCGGTGACAGTAGAAAAAGCCAGGCAGATGAAATCACAGGAATTACAGGATAAGTTTGTCATCGGCGTACTTGTTGACCGTGACATCCCTTCCTATGAAGAAGAGTATGAAAAAGTGAGACAATGGGCAAAAGGAATGGATAAGAAGTAACTATGGCGTTTCGGTATGATATCAGATTGAGCGGTTCGGGAGGACAGGGTTTGATACTCATAGGTATCATCCTTGCCGAAGCAATTGGTGTCTATGATGGAAAGTATGTTGCCCAGACACAGAGTTATGGTCCAGAAGCACGAGGTGGATCAAGTAAATCAGAGGTGGTGGTGAGCGATGCTGAGATAGATTATCCCAAGGCTATGAAGCTCGATTGCCTCCTTGCCATGAATCAGAAATCCTGTGATGACTATTATATAGATTTAAAACCTGACGGGATGTTGATTGTAGACTCAACGTTTGTGACACAGATTCCCCTCCCAAAGGTCTATCAAATACCATTTACACGTATAGCACGAACAAAATTCAAGAGGGAAATGGTGGCGAATATTATAGCCCTCGGTGCTCTTGCCAAATTGACAGGTATTGTTTCACTCAGGTCTCTTGAACGATCAGTGCTTTCACGGGTACCGAAAGGGACTGAGAGCTTGAATCGTGATGCATTGAGAGCAGGAATGAAAGCAGCCGAGAAGGCACGAAAAGTATTTTCGCCCCGCATCATCAGTGAGCGGGAAGATGAAGATACATGAATATCAGGCTAAAGAAATCTTCAAGCAATATGGTATTCCAATCCCCGCAGGCATTATTGTAAAAACTCGACAGGAAGCGATTGAGGCTTCAAAAGACATCCTTCAATTCCCACGCATTGTTAAAGCCCAGATACATGCCGGTGGAAGAGGTAAGGCAGGTGGCATTGTTGAGGTGAATACATCTCAAAAATTTGTTGATGCTGTTACGCAACTTCTTGGAGCACGATTGGTCACCCAACAGACAGGTGAAGAAGGAAAACCGGTTGAGGTTCTTCTTATTGAAGAAAAACTCAATATTAGAGAAGAGATATATCTAAGTATGGTCATTGATAGGTCAAAGGCCTGCCCTGCAATACTTGCAAGCAGGGAAGGAGGCATGGAAATTGAAAAGGTAGCTGCAGAACATCCTGATAGGATAATTTTTGAAAAAGTGCATCCTGCAGTTGGTTTGCGGCCATTTCAGATAAACAAAATAGCGTCTCGTCTTAGAATAGACCATACTGTGAAAAAGGCTATGGATACGCTTATGATGAATATGTACCACCTTTTTATGGAAAAGGATTGTTCCCTTGTTGAGATCAATCCTCTTGTTATCACAATGGAAAATGACCTTGTTGCCCTTGATGCAAAGATTACCTTTGATGATAATGCATTATTCAGACACCCTGAAATCAGGGCACTCAGGGATATTTCTCAGGAGGACCCTCTTGAGGTTGAAGCAGCGAAGTTCAATCTAAATTATATCAAACTGAAAGGAACTGTGGGTTGTATGGTAAATGGTGCAGGGCTTGCAATGGCGACCATGGACCTTATCAAACTTTCAGGAGCGGAGCCGGCAAATTTTCTTGATGTGGGAGGCGGTGCATCTGCAAGGATGGTGAAAGAAGGGTTAAAAATACTCTTTTCAGATAAGGATGTAGAAGTAATTTTAATTAATATTTTTGGCGGTATTCTGCGTTGTGATACGCTTGCGCAAGGGGTTGTAGAGGCCGTCAAGGAGATTAGAAAAAACATTCCCATGGTCATTCGGCTCGAAGGAACCAATGTTGAAGAAGGTAGAAAGATACTTGGCGAGTCATCCCTTACCTTTACTGTTGCCCATGGAATGAAAGACGCTGCCGAGAAGGTAAAAGCGCTTCTTGATAAACACTGATGAGTAGAGGTTTGTGTGAGTATACTCGTTGACGAACATACAAGGGTAATTATCCAGGGTATTACAGGTAATGAGGGTGCATTCCACACACGACAGATGGTCGAATACGGGACGAAGATTGTTGCTGGTGTAACACCAGGCCGTGGTGGCCAGACATTCGATGGCATACCGGTTTTTAATACAGTACAGGAGGCAATGAGTGAAGTTCATGCCCAGGCATCAGCAATCTTTGTTCCTCCTCCCTTTGCAGCAGACGCTATTATGGAAGCGGTGGATGAAGGTATACGACTCATTGTCTGTCTTACAGAAGGCATACCCACCCTCGACATGATAGCAGTGAAGGCATATATGGAAGGCACAGATGTACAGCTTATAGGTCCCAATACACCGGGCATTATTTCGCCTGGTAAATGTAAAATAGGAGTGATGGCTGGATATATCCATACACCAGGAAAGATAGGTATCATTTCACGAAGCGGAACCCTTACCTATGAAGTGGTTGATCAACTGACAAAAAGAGGCATAGGACAATCCACCTGTATTGGCATAGGCGGTGACCCCATCATCGGTGTTACCTTTGTGGATGTTTTGAAACTTTTTGAAAATGATAGAAATACAGAAGGGGTTGTTATCATTGGAGAGATTGGAGGTAATGCTGAAGAGGAGGCTGCAGAGTATTTTCATAGGCATATGACAAAGCCTGTCATTGCATTTATAGCAGGTATTACTGCACCTCCTGGAAGAAGAATGGGCCATGCAGGGGCTATTATTTCAGGTGGTAAAGGGAGTGCACACGAAAAGATAGAAGCACTTGAGCATGCAGGTGTCATTGTTGTGAAAAATCCTGCAGAGGTTGGGGAAACAGTGGAACAGGTAATAAAAAAATCGTGAAGGTCATTGATTTTCATATTCATGTTGGTAACCCGAAGGACTGGACTCCATGGGTGGTTGAATATTTCAATGTACGAAACCCAGTTTACTTTAAATCGATCTTCACCAATGTTACACCAGAAAAAGTTATTTCATACCTCAGATCACAGGGCATCCACAAGGCTGTCATGCTTGCTGAGTATGCTCCAAAAACTTCCGGCATTGTGACAAATGAATATGTGAGTGAATTCTGTAAAGGACACAATGAACTTATACCCTTTGGTTCATTGTGCCTCTACAACGAGAAACCATTAACAGAGCAGGCAGAGGAAGCATACAGTATTTTAAAGATGAGGGGTTTCAAGATGCTTCCTACCTACGCCCACTTCTATCCTAACGATGAAAAGCTTTTCCCGTTTTATGAACAGGTACAATCATGGTCGCTGCCGATAATTTTCCACACAGGGACATCTGTATTCAAAGGCTCACGGGTAAAATATGGAGACCCTCTTTTACTTGATGATGTGGCTGATTTATTTCCCAATATGAAGATTATTCTTGAACACGGTGGAAGACCGTTCTGGTACGACAGGGCGTACTGGATGATGACACGTCACAAAAACATTTTTATAGGCATTACGGGTATCCCCATTGATAATCTTCTTAACTATTTTCCGAAGCTTGAGCTATTTCAGGACCGTTTTATATTTGGAAGCGACTGGCCTGGTTTACCTGAAATTAAAGTGCTTATTAAAAAAATTCTTAGTCTTCCCATAGGTGATGAGGCTAAGGAAAAAATACTACACAGAAATGCTGAGAATGTTCTCAATGGGAATCTCTGATACCATACTCATTGTAAAATGTGCTATAATAATAAATAGATTCAAGAGTAACCTATGAATTTTATACGGGAACCAGCGGTAAGCGGTATGTTTTATCCGAGTAACCCCGGTGCATTACTGAGGGATATCGAGAATTATATGCAAAGAGCATCCATAGAACCAGTAAAAGGAACTATCATAGGACTTATTTCTCCCCATGCTGGTTATATGTACTCTGGACCTGTTGCAGCCTATGGTTATAAAGCGATTGCAGGTAAGCAGTATGAGACAGTAATCATTATTGCACCGAGTCATAAAATGTATTTTGAAGGTGTAGCAATCATAGGTGAAGGAGGCTATAAAACACCTCTTGGCACAGTTCCGATTGATAGAGATTTGGCACATACATTATTGACGACGAATGATGTGATAAAACAAAATATTGAAGTCCACAGGGGCGAACATGCGCTCGAAGTGCAGCTTCCATTTCTTCAGGTTGTTTTAAAGGATTTCAGAATAATACCGTTGATAATGGGAAATCAGGCTATTCATGTGTGTGAAAAATTATCAGACGTCTTATATAAGGCACTGATGGGTGTACAAAAAAAATTCCTCATTGTTGGGAGTACTGACCTTTCGCATTATTATCCCTACAATAGTGCTGTAGAGCTTGATGGGATTGTGGTCCATCATTTACAGAACTTTGATGTATCCGGCTTGCAGAAGGATGTGGAACGAGAAAAATGTGAAGCCTGTGGTGCAGGTCCTATGATTACCACCATGATGGTTTCTAAAAAATGTGGTGCCACAAAAAGCAAAGTGTTGAAATACGCTAATTCTGGCGATGTGTCTGGAGATAAAAGTGGTGTTGTTGGATATGTATCATGTGTTTTTTATAACACATCTTTGGAAGAGCACGGTGAAACGTGAACCTCACTGAAGAAGAGAAGAAACAATTAAAAAAGATAGCACAAGATGCCATAGAAGGCGTTTTGTTTGGAAAGAAGGAAGAAACAAAAGAAATACCTGATACTTTAAAAGAGAAGATGGGTGCTTTTGTAACACTGAAAAAACGAGGTGAACTCAGGGGTTGTATTGGATATCTGAAAGGCGTCATGCCTCTGTATAAAGCAGTCAAAGATGTTGCGATACAATCTGCATTTCGTGACCCGCGCTTTAATCCCCTTGAAAAGAGTGAGTGGAATGATATTGATATTGAAATATCTGTATTATCTCCTATGAAAAAGATACAGGATATCAATGAGATACAGGTTGGTGTTCACGGATTGTATATTGAAAAGGGTCATTATTCTGGATTGCTTCTACCGCAGGTTGCAACGGAGTATAACTGGGATACCATTACGTTTTTAAAACATACATGCTATAAAGCTGGGTTACCTGAAGACGCTTGGCAGTCAAAAGATACAAATATCTATATCTTTTCTGCAGAGGTTTTTTAAAATACCTGTAAGGAGAAATGGATGATTCATAAACTTATGTCCATTGAAGAGGTGGTAAAAAAATATCCCGAAACTGTCACAGTCTTTGAAGAGTATGGTTTGGGGTGTGTCGGGTGTGAAGCTGCCCTCTTTGAGAACATTGAACAAGGGGCAGAAGTTCATGGAATAGATGTGGAAGCATTGATAAATGACCTTAACAAAGTGGCACGGAAGAACACGTAGGGTTTTTAGACAACATCCGTTCATGTAATCCCATCCATATATGTATGAAAAAAATATATACAGTCATTTTAGCTGCTGGATTTTCAAGCCGACTTGGTTTTAATAAGCTTACCCTGAAAATAGACGGAAAATCAGTTATCAGAAGAGCTGTTGAACCTTTTATAGCAACCCCATCACGAAAGGTATTTGTTGTGACAGGTTTTGAGGAAGACAAAATCCGACATGCACTACATGGATTTTCGGTTGAATATATTCATAATAGACAGTATCCCAAAGGGATGTCTACGTCAATCAAAGCTGCTCTCTCTTTTATTCAGGATGGTGACGGGATTTTCTTTCATCTTGGGGATAAACCATTTATCGAAAAACGTCTGGTCATGGAGATGGTACGTATCTTTGAGAAAAGAAAGCCCTCTATTGTAGTACCGGTGCATAATGGTATGAAAGGCCATCCAGTATTGATACGTATAGCTCCATATATACGTGAAATCGAAAGATTGACAGGAGAAAGCGGTTTAAGGGAGATTATTGAGAGGCATCCAGAAGATATAATGCACATACAGGGTATAGAAGGAAACATCCTTGATATCGACACTTCTGAGGACATTTCATTATTGAGAAAGCGAGGGTATCACATTGAAGAAGATAAAGATTGAAGAAGCTCTGGGAAAGGTTTTAGCCCACGATATTACGGAAATAATACCGGGTAAAAAGAAGGATGTGGCATTTAGACGGGGCACAATCATTGCACATAAGGATATGGAGAAATTGTTGAATCTTGGAAAGCGATATGTCTATGTCTTTGATAAAAATGTAACGGGTATTCATGAAGACGATGCCAGTATTCGGATTGCAAAGGCAGTGATGGACGAGAATATGGAAATCCTTCCACCCAAGGAAGGGAAGGTGAGTATTCTGAGTACAGTCAGCGGTCTTTTTTATGTGAATGATAAAGAGCTTTATAAAATAAATCGAATCAAAGATGTACTATTGAGCACGATCCCGAACAGGTATCCTGTAAGAAAAGGCGATGTCGTCGCTGCCACACGAATTGTGCCCCTTTATATAGGTGAACAGGAGTTGAAAAAAGTTGAAAAAATAGGGAAGCGCAATGTTATACAGATCAAGCCCTTTCAATCACGGAATGTTGGCATTGTTGTAACGGGCAATGAGGTATATAGCGGCAGGATTAAAGATGGTTCTTCTATTGTGGAAGAGAAGATGAAAGGGTATGGGCTCACAATTACAGGGAAGAGAATAGTCCCTGATGAGATAGGAAGCATTAAACAGGCTATTATGTCCCTGTTTAAAAAAGGGGCAGATATAGTGATTACTACTGCAGGCCTTTCGGTAGACCCTGATGATGTAACAAAGGAAGGAATTGAGGCAACGGGAGCAGAGGTACTTTTTTACGGAACGCCTGTTTTTCCCGGCGCCATGTTTCTTGTGGCACGGTTCCATGGACACTACATACTTGGGGCGCCAGCATGTGTCTATTATAATAAATACACAGTACTCGATATTATCCTTCCAAGAATTCTCGCTGGAGAAACCATACACAAGCATGATATGGTCAAGCTCTCGTATGGAGGATTATGCCTGAACTGCCCGGAATGCCATTATCCAAGATGTTTTTTTGGGAAGGGACCATAATGAAAAAAGTGACTTCTGATTCCAAATTGCAATTACCGGATTTGAAAATTGTTATAAAAGGCGCAGGAGAGATGGCAACGGGTATTGCCCACAGACTTTTTATGGCGAATATGCGGCAGATTGTCATGACAGAAATTCCCCAACCTCTCACCGTGAGACGAATGGTTGCCTTTTCAGAGGCGGTGTATGAAGGGAGAATGGTCGTAGAGGGCATTCAAGCCTTTTGCATAAAGAATGTTGCAGAAGTAGAAAGAACATGGAACGAGAATGCGATTGCCATTATTGTTGATCCGGAGTGGAGGATTGTTGAGGCATTAAAGCCTGATGTAGTTATTGATGCAATAATGGCAAAGAAAAATATTGGAACACGCAAAGATGAGGCGCCCCTTGTGATTGGCGTGGGTCCTGGATTTATAGCGCCCAACGATGTCCATGCTGTAGTAGAGAGTAATAGAGGGCATAACCTCGGGAAAGTTTTGTATAGCGGGTCTGCCGAACCACATACAGGCATCCCTGGACCGAAGATGGGGTATACCATTGAGCGTGTCTTGCGGTCACCCCATAAAGGACTGGTAAGGCATATTAAAAAGATTGGTGATATGGTATCTGCTCATGATACAGTACTCTATGTTGATGAAACCCCTGTGTATGCAAAAATAAATGGTGTTGTACGGGGGCTCATTAGGGAAATAGAGGTTACTGCTCATGAAAAGATAGGCGATATTGATCCGAGTGGTATCAGGGACCATTGCTACACCATTAGTGAAAAGGCGCGGGCTATTGGTGGTGGAGTCTTAGAGGCCGTCATGCACTATTACAATTGAGAGGTTTTTAATGAAGGTGTATGAAGTAATCGGTGATTACTTAAAACAGGGAAAAGGTGGAATACTGGCAACTGTTGTTACGAGACAGGGGTCAGCACCACGGGATGTTGGCGCAAAAATGTTTATAGGAGAAGATGGCACAATCTACGGTACTGTTGGGGGTGGCAGGGTTGAGTTAGATACATGTAAAGAAGCCCTGTCAATGATGAAAAAAGCAGAAGCTAAAATCCTTCATATCAGGATGGATTATAAAACTATTGAAGATGAAGGTATGCTCTGCGGAGGGAATATCGATATTTTATTAGAACCTGTTTTCGACCGATACTACGAACTCTATGAGCGCCTTGTGTATCTTGAAAAAAGGGGCAGAAGGGGTGTTGTTATAACAAAGTATGGTCCCCATACTTTTTCGAAAACGCTTCTTGAAGGACATGACACAATAATTGGTGATCCTTTACTGGGTGAAGAGATAGACAGGTATAGACAATATATGTATGAAAAGAAACCTGTTGTTTCAGATGCAACGATTATCGAACCTGTCCAGGTTGCATCGCGATTGTACATCTTTGGTGCAGGTCATGTTTCTCAGTTTCTTTCAACGGTTGCGAAACTTATAGATTTTACTGTTGTCGTGATAGATGATAGAGATGATTTTGCAAATAGAGAGAGGTTTCCTGAAGCAGATGACGTGATTGTCGAAGATTTTAGAGATGTGGTGAAACATCTACCTTTTACCGGAGAAGAGTATGTTGTTATTGTTACACGAGGACACAAGCATGACAGCGAGATCCTTGAGGAAGTTCTTAAAAGGAATACGCGATATATCGGAATGATTGGCAGCAGAAGAAAGATAAAGATAATATTTGAGAATTTAAAGGAAAAGGGATTTACTGAATCAATCCTTAAAAAAGTTCATGCGCCCATCGGTATAGACATACATGCGGAGACACCTCAGGAGATAGCCGTAAGCATTGCAGCAGAACTCATACTGGTACGAGGAGCTTTATAAAAGTGGAAGAAACACTTCTCGATGAGTATAAGGATGACCTTACAGACGTTGGCGAACGGTTTGTTGACGGGCATCCACTCCCTCCAATACCGTATGACCCATTAAAGAGGTATCTTGCAGAAGTATCAAAACATCCGGTACTCTCAAGGGATGAGGAGACTCGCCTTGCAATACGTGTCTATAAATTAAAGGACAAGAAGGCTGCCCATAAACTTGTTATTTCAAATCTCAAGCTTGTCGTAAAGATTGCCCTTGAGTATTACAATACCTATTTGAATATCCTCGACCTTATTCAGGAAGGAAATGTGGGCCTTATCCATGCGGTAAAGAAATATAATCCATATAAGGGGACAAAGTTTTCAACCTACGCTTCTTTCTGGATCAGGGCTTATATTCTTAAGCATATTATGGATTCCTGGAGTCTTGTGAAGGTGGGTACCACCCAGGGTCAGAGAAAATTATTTTACCGGTTGAATAAGGAAAAACAGAAGCTTGAAGCTCTTGGAATCTATCCTGCTCCCAAACTTCTTGCTAAAACACTGGATGTAAAGGAAGAAGAAGTTGTTGATATGGAAAAGAGGCTTGCCCATGCCGATATATCCCTTGAAACCCCTCTCCATGATGAAAGCGACGATACAGTGATGGATATGATAAAAGGTAACGAACAGGATATTGAAGAGATTGTAACGCAAAAAGAGAAAGGCGAGATACTTGGACAGAAGATAGCAGAATTTAAAAAGAACCTGAATACAAAGGAGCTGTATATTTTCGAAAACAGAATTATGGCCGAAGAACCCATGACATTACAGGATATTGGTGCAAAATTTCATATTTCTCGGGAAAGGGTGCGACAGATTGAAAATAGACTTTTGAATAAGTTTAAGGCTCAATTTAAAGGGGAACTGAAAGACTTAGATTTTTGATTACCTCCCAGAACCTCTATCGAATAGACTACATGATGAGTGTGTATGAGGTTGTTAAATGAAATGTGCAGCAATTGATGTTGGCACCAACACCGTGCTGTTACTGATAATAGATACAGAACAGACACCACAGGACATTTGTGATATGTCAACTATTACGAGACTAGGGGAAGGATTAAAGAAAAATGGATACCTCGCTGAACATGCAATGAAAAGGACATTTACTGCACTTGCAGAATATAAAAGAATAATAGCGAGTCACAATGTACAGGAAATTTATTGTGTCGGCACACATGCATTGAGAGAGGCGAACAATGGTCAGACTTTTGTAACGCATGTGCGTGAGAGACTCGGTATATCAGTAAACATCATCAGTGAGTATGAAGAGGCATTCTATACATACCTTTCAGTCAAGCATGATAATACAGTCACGGAAGAAAAATTTCTTATAGTAGATATTGGAGGTGGTAGTACAGAGATAATACAAGGTGATAAGGAAAAATTTCGTGACTATGTATCGTTACCTATGGGAAGCGTCAAACTAACCGAACAGTTTATAAAACATGACCCTCCTGAAAAAGATGAGCTTGAATCATTAAATAGTTTTTTGAATGGGTATATCAAAACGCCTTTTGATGGTAAAGGCTATACACTCATTGGCACTGCAGGTACCATAACAACACTTGCAACAATCTGTCTTGGATTGGAGCATTATAACAAGAGAATCATTCATGGATTTAGAATGTCTTATAATGACATACAGGAGATAATAGACACGCTTCAAAAGCTTACAGTAGTACAGAGGAGAAATCTTCCAGGAATGGAAAAGGGAAGGGAGGATATTCTCCTTCAAGGCATTTTACTATTATCAAAAATTATGTCATATTTTAAAATATGGAACATTATTGTCAGCACCCACGGTATCCGTTACGGTATTCTGTATGAAAGGATTGGTAGATAAATATTTTTAAGCATAGTGTGGAGCACCATTTGTGTCATTATAATAAACTTACATTGAACGATTAAGAAATGCTACTTTTATATATTCATGCTGTATTGATGTGTACCGGTTTTTTATTACTCATGAGTGGTTTTTGTATCGCTCGTTTTTTCAAACGGAAAGTATGGTGGCTGAAAATACATACATTGTGCGGTATTGTGGGCGCAGCATCTGTGCTGACCGGATTTTTCGCTGTTGTTCTTGATATCAGTCTTGGTGGGGGTCAGCATTTCAGAATACCACATAGTTATATAGGTGGAGCCGGTGTTCCATTGGCAATAGTAGCACCCATTCTTGGTTTTATGCAGTTCAAAGTCGGGAAAGAATTTATGGGTATTAAACAACTCCATACCTGGTCAGGCAAGACCCTGCTCTTTCTTCTGCTTGCCAATAGCATGGTCGGTTTTTCGTTAATCGGCATTCTGTCGTAATATTTTCATTTCTGGAGGACTTTATAGCGTATAGTTTTCCCATCTGTATCTATCTGAATAAAGCCATTTTTGTCTGTACGTAGAATCGGTATGGAGAGCTTTTCGTATCTCCTGATAGCTTCAATGCTTGGAAGCCCTTTTATACCAGCACCTACACTCAAAACAGCTACATCAGGTTGTACACTGAGGAGAAACGGCATACTGCTTGAGTGTTTACTCCCATGATGAGGAATCTTTAACACATTTGATTTCAGAGGCATGTGTGTAAGAATCAGTTCCTCTTCTATATCACTTTCTATGTCGCCCGTAAGCAAAAAAGATGTATCTTTATAGATAATCCTGGTTACTAACGAGGCATTATTGAGGTTTTCAACGGGTCTGTCTTTTTGAGGATTTATGATGTGTATTGAAAAATCATTATTAAAATGCAATACGTCACCCTTTCCCAGGATCTGTAGGGGGATACCTTTTTCCTTAACCAATTTTAAAACATCAATGAATTTTTCTTCTTTTATGAAATAGTAGCTGGTAGCAAAGTGCTTGACCTTGAAATGCTTGAGAATATAAGGCAAACCGCCAATATGGTCTCCGTGAGGATGGGTATTAACAACATAATCCAGTGTTACAATTTTTTTTGAGAGAAGAATGGGTGTGAGTATGGATTTTCCAATATCATAATCGCCTCGGTAATAACCACCTCCATCAATGAGGATTCTGAGCCCCTTTGGGCCCTCAATGAGCATTGAATCCCCAATTCCAACATCAATAAAACTGATAGAGGGTGTGTTATTAAATCGTTGTTCATAGACAATATACGAATATCCCGCAATGAGGGGTATGATAAGGAATCCAAAAAGGGCAAATAAGATTTTTTTTCGAGCATGAATGGGGAGAAGTATACAGATAAAATACAAAATGATTTCCGGAAGAGAAGGCCGTATAATCGGAAAGATATAGCCAAAATCCAGAGATGTTAAAATGTTCATCGTTATATTCAGCAGTTCACCGGCAACCTGTAATATATATTCACCCAATGGCACGGCAAGGCCTATGAACGAGAGTGGCATGACGAGTCCGCATATAAGAGGTACAGCAATGATATTGTGAATAAGGGAAAAAGGATTGATACCATAGAAGTGGTATATAACAACGGGAAGTGTTCCCACAGTGGCAGAGAAAGTAAGAAGTATGGCTGAAGAAAACCAGTGGGCAATTCTGTTTTGAAAGGTAATGAGTGGGTAAAATTTTTTTGTAAAGATTATAATACAAAGGACACTCACAAAGGTTAGCTGGAAGGATGGTGTAAAGAGAGAGTGAGGGTAAAGAAGGAGTATGATAAGGGCACTTAACGCAAGCGTATTTAAGAGATGCCTTCCCCGTTCAAAAAAGAGAGAAAACATATAAATTGTAATCATGATGGTCGCTCTGATAATTGCGATACCTGAGCCTGCTGTGAGCATAAACATAAAGGCAAAGGGGATCGTGAGCAAAGAAGCATACCGTATATGATCACCTCGAAGCCGCAGTGTATAAATTCTGCCAATGATAAAACGAGCGATGAAAAAGAAGAATGTGGTAATGATGCCTATATGTGCACCAGATATGGCGAGAATATGCGCTGTTCCTGTTCTCAGAAAGAGGTTTTTTGTATCATCTTCAAGATTTGTTCTATCCCCTATCGTAAGGGCTTTAATCACGTTTCCATGTTTTGTACCAGACGAATCAATCTTGTTTTTGAGTATGTTTCTCCATGCCTCAACCAAGTTTTGACCGGGTATGGCTGAAAGAAGTGTCCCCCTAACCTCGTAAGAGATACCCTCCAGTCTTTTAAGCCATTTCCACTGGGTAGTATAGGGATTTTTAAAGGTAGGGGTGAGCTCTCGTAACTCACCAAAAAATCGGATAGTATCATTTATAGAAAGATCTTGAGATGTCCGAAAGACTATTCTGAGCCCCTTAAGAGATTCAGGCTTGATGATTTTAACGATTTTTGTGGAAGGTGATGCTTCAATGACTATCCCTTCATACAACGATTTACTTTCATCAATAACAATGGATGGATACATGTACACCACAATCCCAATGCGCACCATACCTGCAATAATAAAAGAGACAATCATAAGACACATAGCAAATTTTTGGTATTTACGGGTAGCCAATGGAATGAGAACTATGGCAACACATAAAGCAATAAAAAGAGATTGTAGTGAAAAGGGATGAGTCGTTTGAACGTATATGCCAAGAATAAACGACAGGACGGCAGCTATAAACAAGCCTTCTGAATGCCTTTCAGATATGCACACACATTTTTTCCAAGATCAGGTATGTAATAACCACCTTCAAGCAGTGAAAACAAATGGGGGTTTGATCTTGCCAAAAGGTATCCTATCTCTTCAAAATCATCTGTGGAGAGTATGCCTCCCCAGTCTCGTACGTAGGTATCAAAACCTGCTGAACATCCGATAATATCAAAATTATTGGCACTCTCAATTGCGTCTCTCAGCTGTTGAAAGAAGTCTTTTTGTGAATATGCGTCGATGTTTTTAAAAACAATACTCTTATCACCTTTAACAATGTCATAGGTGCCATTACCGTAATGAAGGTCAATATCCACAATCAGGGCATTGGTAATGAGTTTTTCTGCAAAGAGGTGTTTGATTGCTATTGCCATATTATTAAAAAAACAAAAACCACCATTAAAATTATAACCAGCATGGTGGCCAGGGGGCCGTATGAGACCAAAGGCTGGTCTTTTAAGGGAAATGAGAGCAGTCTGTATCGCACCCCCAGCAGCCAACCGAGCTACTTCATAGACTTCCCTATCTCTTTTCACAGAATGTATCAGATTTTCACTGTGACAGAGTAAAAGGTCTTTTTCATCACATGGTTGAGGTCCTATAAAATCAGCTATCTCTTTAATAAAAGTATGAATCTGGGATATCCTGTCAGGATTTTCGCAATCAACAGTTCTGTAATCAGTGAGAAACGTATCAGAATAAAGAACAGGGATCTTGGGCATATAACCTTAAACCATACGGATACAATGAAGTCAATATATACACACAGGAATTACCCAAAGTATTTTGTAAAAATTTTTTTCAGTGATTTTTCCGCCTCTTTTCGAAATTTCTCATAATTATCCATCAAATGTTTACCCTGTATTGTAATTATTGAGCCACCTCCTGCAATACCACCAACCTTTGTTGTAAGGAGTGGGAAACCAAGATTCTTTTCAATAGAGTGAATCATGAGCCACGCTTTGCGATATGACATATGCATATTTTGAGCTGCTTTGTGCAAAGAACCTGTCTTTTCAACGAGCTTGAGAAGTTTATATGGACCCTCACCAAATGCCTTGCCGTTATGGTCAAGCCATATTTTATACGCTACTTTCATTCCCTTTTGACAACATTTTTTCATTTGACGCATGGGGCTGTCAAGGTATTTAATAATTAAGAGTATAGCATTATATAATGAGAGGAGGCGTGTATGGTTGATAAATGGATACAAGAAATAAAAGAAAAAGCTAACCCAGAACTTTTGGGTATGATTCTTGTTCACAATGGTGTGGTACGAGCAACTTCAAAAGATGGTAAAGTTGTAAGAATGATGAAACTTTCCTTTAACAGGGACAAATTGCAATTTCATATAAACCAGTTCAAAGCAAAAGAAGGAATTCTTGATATAAAGGTCTGGATCAATGAAGGTATACTCAAAGTAGGAGATGATATCATGTATACCCTGGTTGCTGGAAGATTTAGAGCAGATGTTCTACCAACCCTGCAGGAACTCCTCTCTGTGATCAAAAATGATATTGTGCGAGAAGAAGAAGTGTATTAACATTTGTTTAAATAGTTATGGAGAACCACGAAGAATCAAATAAAAAAGAATCAGGTTTTCGCTCATACCTGAAAACCATTAAGGACTTTATATACGGTTTTACAGTCTATGAACTCCATGTAGAACACAGAAGAGAGAAGGGGTATCTTGAACGTCTTTTTATGCTGATTGTTTTTGGAGACCTACTGGGTTTGCCCTTGTTCCCACCATATTATACACTGCGGATCCTTCCTTTCGTGGTTCCATCCATAAAGAAATGGAAGATGAGCGTGTTGCGGGAGAGGGATATCACAGATCTTGCAGCAAGAGACCTTTAATATGTGGAATACTGTTTTTAAGAGACGCGCAGCACTTTAAAGCGTCTTTGTATGTTTGATATACTCGATAATGGCTTCTACAATACCGGGTATATCATACCTCTGTGCTTCTATATGAACCTGAATATCATTCTTCTTCAAGGTTTCACTCGTTATGGGTCCTATGGAAGCAATGATTGACTCTTTGAGTATATTACTACCATACAGTGCAATGAAGTTGGTCACTGTCGATGAGCTTGTAAATGTAATGATATCAGGTTTTTCTAAGAGGAGAGCAGGGTTTTTCGGTATAGTTGTTTTGTAAAGCGGTACCACATCACAGGTACCACCTTTTTGTGTGATATATTCAGCAATAACATCCCGCGCTTCTTTTGCCCTTGGGAGAAGAAATTTCTTGTTTCGAATCTTCATAGTTTTCAAAACTTCGATAATCCCTTCTGAACTAAACTCTTTTGGAAGAATATCCGGGATAATGCCTCTCGAAATGAGGCGCATAGTAGTTGCATTACCAATAGGAATAATCTTAATACCATTCAGTGTCCTGCTATCTTTACCATATTTCATAAGACCATTGAAAAAAAAGGAAACGCTATTGACACTTGTAAAAATAATACCGTCATATGTATGGAGAGAACCAATGGTTTGTTTAAGTTTTTTATTTGGCATTATTGGGGTAATCTCAATGGTTGGAATGTAGATGACTTGAGCACCCTTTTCAGAGAGTAATTCGCCGAGTTTTAACGACTGATGGCGCGCTCGGGTAACAGCAATGGTTGTACCAAAAAGGGGTTTTTTTTCAAACCACATAAGTTTGTTTCGTAATTCCACGATTTTTCCAATGACAATTACCGCAGGGGCTTTTATACCTTTTTCAATGGCCAATCTATCAATGATACCTAAAGTGCCTGTTACGATTTTCTGTTTTGGTAACGTCCCCCATTGAATAACGCATACCGGTGTATTGGGATTTTTACCTGCTCCAATGAGCTTGTTTTTAATCTCCGATAAGTTTTTCATACCCATGAGAAAAACTAACGTATCGATACCATGAACCAGCTCTTTCCATTGTATTGTGGATTTTACCTTAGTTGCTCCTTCCTGGCCTGTAATAAAAGCAACGGTTGATGCATAATTTCGATGGGTGAGGGGGATACCCGCATAGGCAGGGACGGAAATAGCTGATGTAACACCGGGAATGATTTCAACCGTAATGCCATGTTCTACAAGGAAAAGGGCCTCCTCCCCACCTCTTCCGAAGATAAAAGGATCCCCTCCCTTTAACCTAACAACAATATCATGTGATTTTGCCTTTTGCAGTAAGAGCTTGTTAATATCACTCTGCGGTAACTCATGTTGAGAGGCTTTTTTTCCGACGTATATGAGTTCGGCAGTATCTTTGCAGAAATTTAATAGGTCTCGATTGATGAGGTAATCATATATAACAACATCCGCTTTCTGGAAAATTTCAAAGCCCTTAAGGGTAATAAGTTTGAAATCTCCTGGACCTGCACCAACAAGATATACCGTGCCCATGATTAGTAATACCAATTATACGTTGTTATTATATTTTCTTTCAAATATAAATTAATTCACTTGACAGATAGTAATATTTTTATTAAAAAAGTAGCATGTCAGCTATTGTACGATTCGGTGTTTCATTGGATAAAACATTACTTGATAAATTTGACAGACTTATTGAGGAAAGAAATTATAGCAACAGGTCTGAAGCAATACGGGATTTAATAAGACAGGAATTCATAAAAAAGGAATGGCAGGAGGGAGAAGAGGTAGCTGGTGCTATTACCCTTATTTATGACCACCACAGGAGAGACCTTTTAAATAAAATAACAACTATGCAGCATGATTATCAAAATCTTATTATATCAACACAGCATATCCACCTGGATCACAATAATTGTCTTGAGATAATTGCTGTGAGGGGAAACCCGAGGGATGTACAGAGGCTAGCTGATGGATTAAGGGCATTAAAAGGGGTAAAGCATGGGACCCTCAGTATGTCGAGTACAGGAAAAGAGATAGATTAATTTTTTTATTATAAAGTAGCACGAAATATAAAATCGTAGCATAAATATCTGTGGGGTGAAATCATAAACCATATAGACAAAACAGATGATATTAACACAATAGAATATTGGGACAGATATGCTCAATGGTATGATCTATGGATTACCCATAATAACTATCACAGCAATATAATTCGTTTTTTGGAAAATCTTGCAAGGCCTTCATGGAAGGTATTAGACATTGGTAGCGGAGGAGGCGTTCTTGCCTTACCTCTCGCAAAAAACAATTGCAATATTGTTGCCATTGAACCATCTTCAGCCATGAGAAGTCTCATTAATAGAAATGCAATCAATATAAATAATAATGACATTATGATTGATACCAGACGGTGGGAAGATGTATCAGTACAAGACTATTATAAGTATGACCTTATTATAGCATGTAATTCACTCCATCTCACATCAATAGGATTCAGAGACGGTTTATGTAAGATATTCCATGCAGGACCCAAAAACATTTTTGTTGTGACAGAAAAACTGTACCCTGCTGTTGTTGAAATGGCCGAATACAGTAACTATACAATGTTTTGTAGTGCTTCTTATGAGGTGGAAAGTTCTTTTGTATATCACAATATAGATGAGGCAATAGAGCACTGGACATTACTGAAGGGAAGTGTCTTGAAGAGTGAGGAACAAGATGACATTATCTCACGGTTAGTATGCCGTGATTCTCACTATGTCATACGCGATAGGGCTTGTATTAACCTGTTCTGGTGGAAAGAAACAGATGAGGAACTAACCATGATCAAAACCTCGGGAGGTATCTAATGCGTTATGTTATTGTCTGCATTCTGATAGTACTGTGTGCTTCACCATGTTATGGTGAAGAACGACAGAAAATATTATCACAGGACAAAATTATACAGCTTGATGAAATTATTGTTACTGGTACAGTGCTTAAGGATACTGTAGAAAAACCGAATACAACAGAGATAATCCCTTCTGCCCTTTTACAGGGGCCAAGTTCTACTCTAGATGCCGCACTTAAACGACAGCCGGGCATTGATGTGCAAAGACCTCAAGAGGTAGGAGGGTCTCTTGATGATGATTCAATTAAGATTAGAGGTTTTGGTTCAAGGAGAATTCTTGTTACCATAGATGGCAGACTTATGAATACGCCTGGTACTGCAGGAGGATATTTTGTTGATTGGACGACCATACCATTAAGCAATATTGGAGTTATAGAAATTACTAAAGGTGTAAGTGATCCCCGATACGGTAATGCATTAGGCGGTGTTATAAATCTTGTTACAAAAAAACCCCAAAAAAGTCCTGAGATTGAAGCACAAGCGTCTACGGGTAGCTTCAATAAAAAGAGCTTTGATTTTTATCATGCATGGAAGCCCGGAAAGTTTGAATATGGAATAAGTGCTGGTTATTCTGAAAGTAATGGATATCTCTATAATGGCGATTTCTGGATAAAGAACATGAGCATATATCTCGGGTATGAGCTTCCGTGGGATGGGAAAATTACAGGGAATTTACAATACACTGAAACAAAAAAAGGCTTTATTGTGCCCAACAGGGTAAGTAATAATCCTGACTCACCTCTGTATGACGTGGCAAAGAATACACGGTACCCAGCATCAGATGGTGAAATCATGTATGGTGGCATGGGACGGAGAGGCCAACCTGAGCCAGGAAGCTGGTGGAATAGGGAACGGGTTACGTATAGTGTCGGATATGAACAATCGTTTACCCAGAGCGCACTAAAAGCCAGGTACTGGGAGAATTATGGAAACAGAGAAGCATACAACACTGCAGTTGCCCTTAACAGAGTATTCCATAAAAAATTTTATGATGATCGTTCATACGGATTTGATGGAACATATCGATATGCGTGGAATAATCACACGATCACTGCTGGTATTGACTATAGCAAACTAAAAGACGACGGGGACAAAACTTGTTCTGGTGACTGGAGAGGCTATGTGAGGAATTACAACTATGTAAACGCAGATATATTGGGAATTTTTTTAATGGATGATATTTATACATATGACAAAAAAATTCTCATCACGCCAGGTATTCGATTTACCTCGTATCATGGCAAGGCAGGGCCTGCAGGAAGGGCTGAAGGCATTAAGAATATATCAATGAATGGATACTCACCATCTTTGAAAGTAACGTACAATTATACCAACAATGCTCTTGCATATATCAGTATTGCACGGGCATTGAGGATGCCAACACCTCCTGAGCATTACTGGCACTATTCACCAGATGCAGGTGTAATAACATCGAATCTACCTTTTAAGAAAGAGGATGGGTTGATGCTTCAAGGTGGATGGAAAGCGATTCTTCCCACAGGAACGAAAATTGAATTTTCTCCATATTACTATTTCATAAAAAACTACATACAATTTGACCTGATCAATTTTGTTTCTTATAATATAGACACGGCACGCTTGTATGGATGCGAGTTCGGAATTACACAACAAATAAATCAATTCTTTTCTTTCTTTATTAATTATACATATCAAAGAAGTAAAACAAATGGCGATCCATTTGTTGCAAACTTTGTAGACCCTTCTGATAGAAATTTTGATGCTATTCCTGGATTACCCGAACATAAAATTAATGCTGGTATTTACTATAAAGGATTACGGAAGGAGAAGTTTGGTCTCTTTGCAACGTATATACCTGACCAGAAAATTATTTATAACAATAACATGTTATCACCACCATCTTTAAAGGTGAGAACTCAGGGTTCTTATGTTACGCTTGACTTTGAAGGGTCCTATCCACTGACAAAACATTTCGAGCTAACTGGATATATACGTAACATCCTCGATGAAAATTATCAGGAGAGGTTCGGATTTCCTGGGGCTGAAAGAAACTTTGGTGTTGGTTTAAGAATGGCTTTTTAGTGTTTTTGTTAGATAATGGAAGGCTATCATGCAGCATAAAATTTGTATAGTATTGATAGTTTGTTTTGTTGTTACCTTTTGTAGTTATGCGGACAAGGGGGTTCAATTACGGAATAATACTCTTTTTCTCGCCTTTTCTTCAGAACCTCATAGAATAAACCCGATTTTTGTAGCAGATTTCAATTCATACACAGTAAGTGGCTGGATTTTCAATGGTCTTACACGATTAGATGAAAATCTCCAAGTTGTGGGGGACCTTGCAGAATCGTGGCACATGTCAGATGATGGCCGTACCTTAGTCTTTAAATTAAAAAAGGGCGTTTTATGGCATGACGGTCAAGAATTTACTTCACAAGACGTGGCATTTACATATAAAGTATTGACGTCATTTAGAACAGCCACACCGAACAGTAACAGGTTCGGTCCGGTAAAGAGTATAGATGCCATTGACCCTTACACAATTAAGATTATTTATAAAGAACCATATGGTTCTGCGCTTATGAGCTGGACAAACGGTATTATTCCAGAACATATTCTTAAAGACAAAGATATACATGATACATCTTTTGATAGATCTCCTATAGGAACTGGCCCATATAAGTTAAAAGAATGGATACCGGGACAGAAGCTAATACTCAGTGCGTTTAAAAAACATTTCAATGGTTCACCGAAAATCGAAACACTCGTTATTCGGATTATCCCTGATAGTGCTACACGACTGCTTGAACTGAAAAGGGGTAATATTGATGTGATGGAAGCTACGCCATATCAATATTTTCACGTAAACGATAATAGCCATATTCAAAAGTACCGTTTTTCTCCCTACCGTTATGGTTTTTTGGGTTTTAATCTTTTAGATAAGAGATTCAAGGACAGGAGAATACGTCAGGCAATAAGCCATGCGATTGATAAAGACGCGATTATTACATCAGTATTTAGAGAAGCAGGGAGTAGATCCACAGGTCCATACCCACCGGGTAGCCCTTTTGAGAGTAAAAACGTTCAGTACTTTGAGTATGATCGACAACGCGCGCTTGAATTATTAAAAATATCTGGGTGGTTCAAAGATAAAGACGGTTCTTTAAAGAAATCTGGTCAGGCATTTCAATTTACCTTAATGACAAACTATGAGAGCGATGAACACAACAGGATTGCACAGATTATACAAAGTCAATTAAAAGAAGTCGGAATACGGGTTATAATAAAACCGCTTGAGTGGCAGACTTTCAGACACACAGTAATCAGCAAACACGCATTTGAAGCATTTCTGTTATCCCGTGTCTATTTATGGGATCCCGATATTTATGACCTGTGGCATTCAAGCAAAACAAAAGAAGGAGAATGGAATTTCTTGTCGTATAGAAACACTATAGTTGATACGTTGCTCGAAAAAGGTAGACAAACCATAGATTTAAAAAAAAGAATTGCTATTTATAAAGAGGTTCATAATATTCTTGCAAAGGAGCAGCCATGCGTGTTCCTGTATAATGTTGATGCTCTGTTCCTTGTAAATAAACGAGTGCAGGGGGTTAAAATCACACCATTAGGCATATATCATAATATAAAAGATTTATATATTAATGCGTAAAGTTGTTGGAAGTGTGTTGATGATTATCATCATTTAGAAAGCGGAGAAGAACATGATGCTCAAAAAATTACTTCTGTATATGGCAAGGTGGCAGCTGAGCACGTTTACGCTCGCGCCTGTTATATGGATACTCGCCATTTATGGTATCACAAATTCCTGGATAGCTGCATTTATAGGGAATTTCATCGGCTCATTGATATTCTTCTGGGTGGACCGTTATATATTCAAATCCGACCATTTTGAGGTATGGCAGACAAAGGAGGGAAAGTGTGATGTGTGTGGAAAGGAGGACGTGGTGTGGCGTCTGGTACGTGCACCAAATTATAACAGAATGAATGACAAGCCTGTGTTTCTTTGTATGGAACATTCTCAAAAAAAGACTGATGAACTAAGAAAGAAAGGAATATCAATAAAAGGAAAAAGCAGGTAAAAACCACCATACGCCCGAAAAAAAATAATAGTAATTTCATGGTATTCATAGAGATTTTTCTTGACACACAGTATTTATTGGGAATATCATATTTTTGTAAAGCACATGCTTTAAATCTCATGAAAGGAGTTTTGTAGTATGCCAGTAGGTAAGGTGAAGTGGTTTAATGATTCAAAGGGGTATGGTTTTATTGAGCAAGACAACGGGGAAGATGTATTTGTTCATTTTTCTGCAATTAAGCAAGATGGTTTCAAATCCTTAAAAACCGGCGAAAAAGTAGAATTCGAGATAGTCAAAGGCCCGAAAGGTCCACAGGCAGCCAATGTAGTCAAAACAGAATAAAAGAAGGGGGATTATTTCCCCTTCTTCTCAATATCTTTTATCTCATTCCACAACGCATCCATGGTATTGAGCGATGAATTGTGGACGTCTGTATTTTTTTCAATATAAGAGAAACGTTTAATAAATTTTTCTGATGTAAATCGTAACGCATCTTCAGGGTCTATGGAATAAAACCGTGCAAGATTGACTATAGTAAATAACAGGTCACCAATTTCCTCTTTGATACGGTCTATCTCTCCGGATTCTTCTGCTAATGCAAGTTCTTGAAGTTCCTCATTAATTTTCTCGTGAATACCTTCTGCACTGGGCCAATCGAAACCAATTCTCGCAACCCGCCGTGAAATAATGTATGCTCTTAAAAGGGCTGGTAGTATTGACGGAATTGTGGAGAGAGGTGAGTATCCCTCTTTTTCATTCTTTTTGATTTCTTCCCATTTTTTTTCAATAGGCTTATCGTCATGGGCATTTTTGAACACATGGGGATGCCTGTTATACATTTTTATATAAGTTGATTCTATGATTTCTTTTATAGAAAAGAGATTACGTTCATGGCAGATCTGTGCAATAAATATTATGTGAAAGAAAAGGTCGCCAAGCTCTTCCTTAAGGGATGGGTAGTTTTTTGTTTCAATAGCATCAATGAGCTCATATACTTCTTCAAGAAGATAGGTTTTAAAAGAATCCAGCGTTTGTTTTTTATCCCAGGGGCACCCTTTATTACTTCGTAATGTACTGACAAGATCAACGAGTTTTGAAAAATTTTCCATCGTAGCTCCTGATGATGGTCATTATTGTTTTGTTATACGCGTCACGAATACATGGTCATGAAGCAGGACTACGCGCTAAAAGCTCCATGATATGCTCTACAGCTGTTTTCATCACTTCACTCTGATGTTTAATAATTGCTAATCCCTCTTTACCCATCTGTTCTCGCATAGTATCATTGTTGAGAAGCGTTTGTATCTGTTCAAATAATTCATCGCTATTATGTACCATAATACCAGCTTTGTTTTGTATAATAGTTTCTGCAATATCTTTGAAATTCTCTACATATGGTCCAAAAATAACAGGTGTACCGAAAAATAACGGTTCAAGTATATTCTGTCCACCATAGGGAGCAAGGCTACCGCCAACAAACGCAATCTTACTATAACGATAAATATCAAGAAGATCTCCTACAGTATCGACAATCACGATGTCACCTTCATCTTCATGCTGTTGTCTGCGTGCAGAGTAGCGTATTGTTGTAAAATGGCTGGAAAATAATTTCTCTATTGTATTGATAATATGTAATTCCCGTGGTGCAATGAAATAGCTGACATCTGTACATGTTTGTTTCAAATTTTTTATTACAGAAAATATCTGATCAATTTCTTTCTCTCGTATACTTCCAAAGGTTATAAAATTATTTTTTCGAAGGGGTTTATCATATTCTATTTCTCGAAAATATTTGAGGTTACCGATACTTTTAATCCTTTCTGGATTCATTCCTAAAGAAATAAAACGCATTGCATGGTCATCCGACTGTGCAAGAATGAGGTCAATATTGGAGAATACAGATTTCATAAAACAGGATATCGTTTGATATGTATGGAGGGTCTTGTCTGAAATTCTACCATTTACGATGATGACCGGTATATGATGTGATTTAGCCTGCCAGATAAGATTAGGCCAGAGTTCCGTTTCCACAAGAATAAGAGCCTTGAAATGAGAACCATTAATAAATTTTTTTATAGACCACAAAAGGTCAAATGGTAAAGAATATACGGGAACACTGTTTTTGAATTTTCTCCAGAGCATATCCCGTGCATAGTATGTATTTGTTGTAATGATAAACTGTTGTGTCTGTAAATGGTGTTTCATAGAGCGCATGAGATTTTCAGCTATCACCGTCTCTCCAATTGATGCCGCATGAATCCAGATGGCATCGTGTAGATGCATAGTTTTTGTAGTTCCCCAGAGCCGTTCAGCGAAGGTTTTCCTGATTTTTTTGTTACTTAGCGAAAAAACAGCAAAGAAGGGGAACAGGATAATTGTGACTATATTATAGATTATTTTCCACATAACCTATCCACTTCTTCTGTTAGTTGTATTAAGGTATGTTCAAGCTCGATCCGTTTTGCTTCTCTATCACTCGCTGAAATCTCTTTGTCTACATAGATGGGGTTACCCCAGAGAAACAAAATCTTTGAAAATGGATACGGAATTATAAAGTTATCCCAGGTACGAAAAGTTTTTTTTTACTTGCGCTGTAACTGATCGGGATAATGGGGTATTGTGTCAATCGTGCAAGCTCAATTATGCCGTTTTTTACCTTATATTTCGGACCCTTTGGCCCATCAGGGGTAATTGCCACATCAAATCCCTGCTGCAAATCATTGATGATTCCACGTATAGAAGAGATACTTTTTTTTCTATACGACCCTCTGATTGTTCCTATGCTAAAAAATTTGATAATCCTGGCAATGAACTCGCCGTCCCTGTGGCGACTGATGAGTACTTTGGCTTTCCCTCGAATATTTGCAAATGGCATCATGAGGAGCCTTCCATGCCAGAAGCATACGATTGTATTAATATTTCTACTCCACAAATCCTGTACGGGTTCATGGTGTATATGCTCTATCTTCACTGAAGCCCGTAATAAACGGAGAAGTATGTAAATGAAGGGTGGCAGTATATTGAGCAGGATAAAGTATTTAATGGTTTTGAACATTTGATATTCTTCTTCCAATCCGTATGGTTTTCTTTTCAGGGGTCTCTCTAAATTGAAGTTCATAGAGATGTTGATAGGGGCCACTTACTTCGATAAGCTCCTTGTGGCTCCCCTCTTGAGCGATCGTTCCTTTTTCGAGCACTATAATTCTATCCGCATGAATGATGGTTGAAAGCCTGTGTGCAATAATAATCGTGGTTCGTCCTTTCATTAAATTATCAAGAGCCCTTTGAACTTCTACCTCAGCAGCAGCATCAAGTGAGCTTGTGGCTTCATCAAGAATGAGTATTGGGGCATTTTTGTACAGTGCCCGTGCGATCGCAATTCTTTGTTTTTCTCCTCCTGAAAGACGCACCCCTTTTTCACCGATCGTAGTATCATACCCTTTTGTAAGGCGCATAATAAATTCGTGAGCATATGCAGCCTTTGCAGCCTCTTCTATGAGTTCTCGATTCTGTTTCTGTCCATAGGCGATGTTACTGCTAATTGTATCATTGAAAAGTATAACATCTTGTGTAACAAGTGCAATATTCCGCCTCAAGGATCCAATTGTAACATCTCTAATATCAATACCGTCAATTTTTATACTGCCGTCTGTGACATCATAGAATCTCAGAATGAGGTTTACAAGCGTTGTTTTACCAACACCACTTTCTCCAACAACTGCAACTACTTCGTTTTTACTAACTTTAAAACTGATGTCTTTTAAAATTATTTTATCTTCATATTTGAAAAAGACATTGTTAAATTCGATTGTACCTTCAACCCTTCCGAGTTCTATAGCACTATCCTTGTCAATAATTTCTGGTTTTCTATCAATAATTTCAAATACTCTTTGACTTGCAGCAAGACCCTGCTGAATATTATGATTTTCTTTATTTAACCGTTTTATCGGTTCATACAACATAAGGAGTGCTGCGGTGAAGGAAAAGAAATTTCCTGGCGTTGAGGTACCGGATATGACCTCACTGCCTCCGTACCAAATGATAACTCCTATTGCAATACCACCGAGCACTTCCATAATTGGATGAGATAACGCCCTGATTCTGTATCGCTTTAAATTAATCCTGAATAAATCGTCATTTTCTTTTTGGAATCGTTTATTTTCGTACTCTTCCATAGAAAAGGCTTTTACAATTCGTTGTCCGGTGATTGTTTCGTGGAGAAAGCTTGTTAATCGTGCAACTGATTTTTGAATCTTAACGCTTACTTTTCGCAACCTTTTACCAAAGGCAACAATTGGATATGTGGCAAAGGGGAGAACAATAAAGGCAATGAGAGCCAGTTTCCAATCTCTGTAAAAGACTACAAAAATAAGTCCTATGATGGTAAATGCATCCTTCAAAATAGCGGTAAAGGTTTCAGAAACAGTACTTTGAATGAGGTTGACATCGTTCATGATACGTGAAATGCTTGCGCCTGTTGGTGTTTTGTCAAAGTACGATATGGGTTGTTTCTGGAGGCACGCAAAAATAAGATTTCTTATATCAGTAATAACCTTTTGCCCTACAAATCCCATTAAATAAGCCTGAAGGTATTCAAAAAGACCCTTAAAAAAGTATAAGGTGATAACGCCGAGAGGAATTACATAAAGCATGGTTGCGTTTTTTTCAAAGAATATTTTGTCAAGCACGGGTTTTACAATAAATGCTGCAAGGCCATTTGTTGCAGCAACAAGAGACATAAAAATCATTGCCCATACAAGTTTTATCCAGTATGGTTTTAAAAAGCGGAGAAGTCTGAGATAGAGTTCCATACTGATTATGTCAAATACTGAAGGATAGCATCTTTTGCCAGTTTATATGCATTCTCTGTACCTAACTGCATCCGTATATAATCGATATTTTCCATCATTTGTGTCCTATCATTTTTTAACATATCTAATACTTTTTCCGCAATGATTTCAGGGTTTATATGTTGAATGTATTCAGGAAAAACTTCTTTATTGGCAATGAGGTTGGGTAAACTAATATACTTCACGTCCACTACCTTTCGTGCAATGAAATATGAAAACCATGAGATTTTATATATAACTATCGTAGGCGTGCCCAGCAATGCGGCTTCAAGGGTGGCGCTTCCTGAAGCAACAATCGCTATATGAGAATAGGCAAGCACATCATGGGTGAGTCCTTTAATAAGAAGAATATTTTTTTTGCCTTCCGTTATGTTTTGTACGAAGGAAGCATCAATGTTTTCTGCAAGAGGTATTATAACAGTACAGTTATTGAGCTTACTGCAGATTGTATGAATAATTTTCATGAAGAGAGGCATATGTTTTACAATCTCATTATGTCGACTTCCGGGCAACATGGCGATAATTGGTTGATTGTCAGGGATTCTATTATTTTTTAAGAAATCAGCTCGATTAGAATACTGAGGTTTTACGGTGTGGGTAAATGGATGGCCTACATAGACACTCTCAATACCAAATTGATCGTAGAGTGGCTTCTCAAATGGTAAAATACATATCACTTTATCAACATATTGTTTGATTTGCATGATACGGTTTTTTCTCCACGCCCAGACCTGTGGCGGTATAAAGTACAGGACAGGTATTTTACACGATTTTGAAAATTTTGCAATTTTGAGATTAAACCCAGGAAAGTCTACCAGTATAACAAGATCTGGCTTCGTTTTTTGTATATGGTGTGTAAGGATCGTGTATGCTCTATAAATGTGGTGTAGTTTAAACAATACCTCGGTTAGACCTGTAACAGAGAGGGCATGGTAATCTGTGATAATTGTGACCCCGGCATCTGCCAGTCTTTTGCTACCCATACCACTTAATGTAATGGGCGCTGATTCCCTTAAATGGTGTACAAGATGGGCAGCATGGATTTCGCCAGAAAGTTCACCTGTAACAATAACAATATGTTTATTCAATGTGAGGGTGATGTGTGTTTTTCAATGTATTGTTTGATACGGTTTGCAACACTCAGTGCCTTGAGCGCATCTTCACCAATAACTCTTGGAGTTTTTCCATTTTTGATAGAACGTATAAACTCTGTTAGTTCCTCTTTAACAGAATCGACAGTCTCTGATTCGTATTCTTTTGATTTAATCTGAGATTCTTTGTGTTTTGTGTAGAGAAATAATTTCCCTGACAACAAATTTATTATACAAAACCGGTCTCTTTCAAAAACTGTTAATATTCTTTTCCTTTCCGGAGATACCCTGCTTGCTTGTAAATGGGCGATAGAACCATTTCCAAATTCGATCCTGGCATGAGCAATATCTAATTTATCAGTCATAAATGTGGCACCATGTGCTCTGATATCTGTGATTGTACTTTGCACAAGAGAAAGAACTAAATCAATATCATGGATCATGAGGTCAAGAATGACATCGATATCTGTCGATCTCCCAGTAAATGGACTTATACGAAGCGCATCAATAAACAGTGGTTCTTTGATATATGAACGTGCTCTATGAAAGGCTGGATTATATCGTTCAAGGTGACCAACCTGAAGAATAAGATTTTTTTTCTTTGCTACTAATATTAAACGACGTGCTTCCTGTGTATCAAATGTTATTGGTTTTTCAATGAATACGTGGGAACCGTGTTCAAGAAATGTTTTTGCAATTTGAAAATGGTGCAACGTTGGTGTTGCAATAATAACGGCATCTGTCAATCCCACAAGGTCGTAATAATTTGTAAAATAAGGTACAGCGTATAGCTTTGATAAATGTTTTACAACTGCATGATTGATATCAACGATACCTATAAGCTTTACATTTTTAAGTGCTTGTAATTTTTCAAGATGGATTTTCCCCATATGGCCACAACCAACAAGCCCAATATTTAACGACATATGCCCCTCTTTGAGGATGCAATAAATGAAACAAGTTCTTCAATGTTTTCGCCTTCAAGTTCTTCCTGTATGACCTTTATTGAGGTATGGAGAGGGAGGGAGGATCTGAAAATGAGTCTATAGGCTTTTTTTAGTTTAGAAATCTCTTCTTTTGAAAATCCATGGCGTTCAAGACCGACAATATTAAGTCCATACAATTTTGCCCGGCTACCAGCGGCAATCATAAATGGAGGAACGTCCTTCGGGACGCCCGTAATACCACTTACAAAAGCATGTTTTCCTATTCTACAAAACTGGTGTACCGCACAGAGACCAGCGAACACAACATAGTCTGCCACCTCCACGTGACCAGCCAGAGTCGCACAGTTTGCCATGATAACATTATTGCCAACTTTGCAATCGTGGGCAATATGTGCATAGGCCATAATAAAATTATTATTTCCAACACTCGTCATACCACCGCCGTGGACCGTACCTCTGTTAATTGTTACATATTCTTTGATGATATTATTATTTCCAATGACAAGTCGTGTATGTTCTCCTTTATACGTGATATCCTGCGGAGGTCCTCCAATAGAAGCAAAGGGACCTATAGTGCAATATTCACCAATCTCCGTACCTGTTTGAATAATGGTATGTCCTAAGAGTTGTGTGCCTTTTTTTATGTATACTCCTTCCTCGATAATACAGTATGGGCCAATATGAACACCCTCATCAAGGCGAGCATTATCATGAATGATTGCTGTTGTATGAATCACCTGTGCCTCCTTAGCCTTGTTTTAACATTGCCATGATTTTTGCTTCAGCAACAATCTCGCCGTCAACAAAGGCTTGTCCATCGAATACCCAGATTTCTCGTTTATGTTTTACAACCTGAACAACGAATTTGAGTTGATCTCCAGGTGTAACAGGTTTTCTAAACCTTGCATTATCAATGCCAATGAAAAAGACAGAGCCCTTCATGTCCGGGAAGGATTTGAAGGCAAGTACACCGCCTGTCTGTGCCATAGCTTCAACAATGAGAACGCCAGGCATAATCGGATTACCAGGAAAGTGACCAGAGAAAAACGGTTCGTTAAATGTCACATTTTTTATGCCCACAATACGTTTTAATGGTTCATACTCAATAATTCGGTCCACAAGGAGGAACGGGTAATTATGTGGCAAAAGCTTGAGAATCTCATTTATGTCGACATTAGTGCTCATCGGAAGCCTCCGAAAAAAGTTTCTCTTCAATAGTCTTGATTCGCTGGAACAAATCAGGAAGTTTCTTTAAATAATACTGAAGTTTTAACCATTCTCTATGGGACAGATGAGGGGTGCCTGTAATGAGAGAATTTGGTGGAACATCCTTTGTAATGCCTGTCTGACCCCCGGCTTTTACATGGTCACCTATTGTAATGTGGTCCTTAACACCAACTTGACCAGCAAGAACGACATTGTTTCCAATCGTTGCACTCCCCGCAATCCCCACTTGAGCAACAATTATTGAGTTTTCTCCTATAGAGACATTATGGGCAATCTGAACAAGATTATCAATCTTCGTTCCTTTCTTTATTAGTGTTTTACCAAGTGAAGCCCTGTCAATAGTAACATTTGCACCTATTTCAACATTGTCTTCTATCTCAACTATTCCCAGTTGAGGAATTTTCTTATGCTGTGTGCCATCCCATATATAACCAAATCCATCACTGCCAATAACTGACCCGCTGTGGATGATAACGTTTTTTCCTATAATGACATTATCATAAATGGTAACGTTCGGGTACACTATACTCCCCTCACCAATACACGCATTCTTTCCCACATAGACAAAAGGGTAGAGTATGGCACCGGCTTTGATGACAGCGCCATTATCAACGAAAACATAGGGAGCAATAGAAGCAGTTTTAGCTATCTGTGAACCTTTTATAATAATGGCATGGGTATCGATACCTTTCTTAATTTTTTTTTCAGGATAAAAGAGCTCAGCTACTTTCAGGTAGGAAACTGATGGTTGTTTTACAGTGATTATATTCTGAACAGTAATATCACCACTATCGGTGTCTTCACCTATAATGATAGCTGATGCCTTACAATCAGGTAGATATTTCCTGAAACGGGGATGCAAAAGAAAGGTTATATCACCTTTTTTTGCATCCTTGATGCTTGAGATGCCCGATATTCTGACATGACCACTACCTTTGATTATATGGCCGTCAATTTTTTCTGCTATCGTCTGTAGCGTGATCATTTTTTAGCTGGGGTCTTCTTGAGCTTTTCATTATAGAGGTTTATTACCTTATTAGTTATATCGACAGCAGGATTCGCAAAAAGAATACCCGCTTGATTTTTTTCAAGTATCATTGTGTACTTTTCCTTCTCGCCAATGTTCATAATAATTTCTTCTATGTCTTTTAGTATTCTCTGTGTAAGCTCCATGTCTTTCTGCTGAAGATCGGTCTGATAGTCGTTGTAGAGTCGCTGGTAGTCTTTCAATTTGTTCTGATATTGTTTTTCCTTCTCTACCCGTGCTTCCGGAGTAATGGTGGCGCTCTGTTTTTCAAGTGCATCTTTTAGTTTCTGTAGCTCCTCCTGTTTTGAGTCCAATGCTTTTTTTAGTCTGTCCGCTTCGCTGGTGAGTGTCTTTTTTGCCTCTTTTCCTTTATCGGATTCAAGCATAACTTTTTGCATATCCACATAAACAATATTTGCTGTTTGGCTGTACACTACAAAGGGAGCAAGGAATAGAACTACCATCAATACAATAAAACCTGCTTTTTTCATTTTTCCTCCTGTATGTGATTAGTATTGTGTACCCACGGTGAAATCGAATACCTGTTTTTTCTCGTCCTTTTTCGGGAAAAGATTGAAACCAAGCTCAAGCCTGATGGGTCCCAATGGCGAAAACCATCGAATTCCAAAACCTGCACCGTGTCGTAAACCATTTAACATGAAACCCTTATTGTCGTCAAATCCTGCCCCGAAATCGTAAAATACTACCCCTTTTAGACCCGCTGGTTTGAATATAGGGAAAATCCATTCTGTATTAAAATAGAGCTGGTTTTTGCCACCAATGACTTCACCTTCAGAATCTTTTGGGCCAGCTTCGCCATATTTAAAGCCCCTTACTGTATTGATGCCGCCAACATAAAATTTTTCGTACACGGCAAGTTTTTTGCCACCGTAGGTTCGTATTGAACCAACAGTTCCCCGTAAAAAGAGGGAGCTGTCAGCAAACTTCAATGGAAAATATCGTCCGTAGTATGCAATCATCCGGTAAAAATAGTTGTCACCTCCAAAGGGACCACCTGCTAATTCAAGGGAGATTTCAGCGTTAACCCCCTTTGTGGGATTTAAAATATCATCAATGGTGTTTTTTGATAATGCAGTGGTAATACTGTTTGTTGTCTTTGTTCCGCTTTGATCTTTTATGTAAATACTCGCAGCATCGTCTATATTGGTTACCTGAACCTTTTCATGTCTCAATTTTATGCTTCCTTTAACATCGTCAGTAAGAGGCCTGATGAGGGCAATACTACCACCCGTTCTTTTGTAATCATAGGTGTCCATTATCCTCTTGAAATTAAAGATGCTTATGGCTGAATCGATTTTTTTATCTAAAATATGGGGTTCCACATAGGTAAAACGGAATTCCTGGTATACGCTACTTATAGCAGCGTCAAGGAATAATTTTCTTCCCGTACCGAGAAAGTTTTCTTGGGAAATAGATCCTGTGACCATAGCTTTCTCATACGATCCATATCCGACACCCACACTCAAAGTACCAGTTGGTTTTTCCTCCACCGTTATGTCAATATTAACCCTGTCTGGATCATCAGTTTTAACAATCTTTAAGTCTGTCTCTTTAAAGAATGTGGTATTTTTGAGTCTTTTTTTGCTATCCTTAAGCTTGGTCGATGAAAATCTGTCACCCTCAGCAATCTTTAATTCCCTCCGGATAACCTTGTCCCTTGTTTTTGTATTTCCAAATATATTAATCCGATTGACATATATTTCCTGCCCCTTTGTAATATTAAAGGTTAAGTTTACCTTGAGTGATTCGTCATCAATAGATGTGAGAGGCGAAATATCGCAGAATGCATATCCCTCATCCTGATAGAGATCTGTTATCATAAGAATATCTTCCTGATAGAGAGAGGTACGGAACGTATTACCCTGTTGACTTTTTAAATTTTTGGTCATCTTCTCTACAGGGAAAATCACATCACCTGCAAAATCGATTGTCCCGACTTTATATAGATTTCCCTCGGTGACAGACAGGGCTATGCTGATGGATTTACCATCTTTAGAGGTTTGTATATCTGGAACACCAACCTTAGCTTTTACATAGCCATTATCTGCATAGAATGCCTCTATATTTTTTCTATCATCCTCAAGGGTCTCTTCATCGAGAATCCCTGACCCTGTAATCCAGGAAAATATGCCTTTTTCTTTTGTTCTCATATATTTTTTCAGTGTACTCGCTGAAAAGATTTTATTCCCGGTAATTGTAATTTTACGAACAAATGCTTTCTCAGGTTCTTCAATAGTAAACCTCACGATGAGGTCGTAACCTTCTTCAAAATCAAGCGCATATGCGACTTTTACAGCGTAATATCCCTGGCTCATATAGAGTTTTTTTATCTCATCCAAACTTTCCTTTACTTTTTCAATATTGAGCACCGCACCTGTTTTTATTTTTAATTTGTCACGAATATCGTTTGTCTTTATTTTCTTGTTACCAGCAACATAGATTGCCTTAATCGGAGGCCTTTCAATCACGACAAATGTTACAACCTTTCCTGCCTCGGTATCTTTTACATCTATCTGAACATCGCTGAAAAAGCCTGTCTTGTAAATCCGTTTCATATCTTCTCTCAGTTTATCGAGGTCGTATGGTTCATTTTCTTTAGTAGTAATGTTGTTTATAATAAAGCCTTTATCAATCCGTTCGTACCCTGTTACATCAATTTTTACAATTTTTTCTGTATTCTGGGCGCATAGAGCAGAGAAGGAGATGAGTACAAAAAAAAGAATTATTATTGATAGATATGGAGATTTCATTGGTGTAGCAAAATTAACAAAAAAACCATACATTGTAAAGGTAAATTCATTATCGGTAGTGTGTGATACCTCTATGAATACAGAGAGAGGCAACAGGACATTTGGTGCACAAGGGCGAAATGGGTTTGCAAATCTTTTGTCCAAAAATAACAAGCAACCTGTTATAGACTTTCCAGAATCTTTGTGGAAGGATCGTGCGGAGTACTTCTTCTGTCTTGTCGGGTGTTTTTGTTGTGACGATGCCCATTCTATTTGAAATTCTATGCACGTGGGTATCTACACAGATACCTGGTTTGTTAAAGGCCTCTGTAATAACAAGATTTGCTGTTTTTCGTCCAACGCCTTTTATGGTCAAAAGCTCATCAAGAGAATCTGGAACCCTTCCGTTGTATTTTGTAAGTATGGTTTGGGAAACGTTTTTTAAAGTTTTGGCTTTATTTCTATAAAATCCCACCGGATATAAAATCTTCTGAAGTTTCTCAAGAGGCATTGTTAGAATTTCGTGAGGGGTACGTGCTTTTTTGATAAGCCTATCCATTACCAGTTCGGTTATTTCATCTTTTGTTCTTAGACTTAAGAGCGTACCCATAAGCACAAGGAAGGGATCGTTGTTTTCATGCTGTGAAATTTTTGTGACAGAAGGTCCCATATGGTTAAAGGTTTTTTTGAGTGTTTTAATAAATGTATGAAATGGAAAGATGCTCTTTATAATAGCAGTATTTCGTCGCTTTCTCATGACTCTGAGTCTATTTGTAAAGACTGGTAATCAGACATTGCATAAAAATAGTTCCTGTATCCATGCATACATATTTTTTGTATGCGAGCCGGACCAATAAATCTTTTTACACGTGGGGCATATGCGAAATGATTCATACGTATGGAAAATAAATTCCGGGACACGATTCTCCACACCATCTTTCTGGATATCGACAAGCAGTGTATTACAGAGTATACATCTGCTCATGATTGTTTCTTCGCGAATAAAAGGTTGTATAAGGTGTTTGATTTCTTTGAGCTGTTCCTGTACAGAGTCTGATGTGATGACAATAACATTAGGATAGTTAGTAGCGCCTTGCTTCTTTGTTAAAAAAAAGGATGGAGTTTGATCTGCGTCAGGATGTAGGTACACCGTTGGGAGGTTTTTACTGTAAGTGCAATCGAAACCAAGAATTCGCAGATATTTTGCAAGTTTGCCGAGCATGCCATCACAGTAAAATTTCATCTCTCTACCAGTCGTCGGGCAACTTTCTTGACTGTTGAAAGAATTTCCTCTTCCCCTGGTACATAACGATTTTCCATTAATACGTTTCCCATGCATATGACTGTGTCAACCATAGATCCATTTGAAGCATAGACAATATCTGAGTATATATCAAAGTTTGGAACAAGTTCCGGTCTCTGTGTATCAATAAGTATAATGTCTGGACTATTGCCTGGCTTAATCTCCCAGTCATTAAGGAAAAATATCTTCGCCGCTTCTTTTGTGGCAATATCAAAGGTTTCCTTTGCCGGTAAGATTGTGGGGTTATGGGTAAAAAATTTTGCGAGCAGTGAGGCAAACTTCATTGTTTCAATGATGTCGAGATGATTATTTGACGCACACCCATCAGTGCCAAAACAATAGGGTATATGTTTTTCTTTCAATAAAAAGTGAGGGACAACCCTGCCCACGGAAAGTTTCATATTTGATACAGGCATATGGACGAGTTTTGCATTTCTCTGTTCTAATATTGTACAGTCATTTGCATCGAGCCAGCATCCATGGCATCCGATGTATCTGTCTGAAAGGGTGCCGGTGGAATCAAGAAATTCAACAGGTGATAGCCCATATTTATCCTTTGAAAAATGTATCTCATCCTGTGTTTCCGAGAGGTGCATATGAATAAGAATATTATGCTTTTCTGAGAATTCACCCATCCATTGGAGGCTTTGTTTTGATACTGTATATATGGCATGGGGACCGAATGTAAATGTTACGTTTGGTTTATAGTGGGTTGACAATTCGTAGAGCTTCAAATTATGCTCTATTTGTTCTTTACTTTTGTATTCGTCGAACATGTCAATAAATACGGCACTGATAAAGGCCCGCATACCCATTTCACAGACTGCCCTTGCAGTACCTTCCCAATGCCAGTACATGTCATTAAACACAGTGATTCCATTTTTTATCATCTCAAGACAGGCGAGCTTGGAACCCCAATACACATCTTCTTCAGTTAACTTTGCCTCGAGTCTCCATATTTTTTCTTCGAGCCATGTTTTTAGTGGGAGATCATCAGCATATCCTCTAAAGAGCGTCATTGCTGCATGGGTATGGCCATTGATAAAGGATGGGAGCGCAATCTTATTACGACCTGAAATAACCCTGTCTGCTTCATGATGACTATCCGGTGAAATATCTTCAATACGACCATTGTTGATTAAAATATTCTGTGTTGTGCCATTTACCAATACATCTTTAATCAATAGTCTCATTGGAAATCTCTTGACAATACTTCCTGAACGATAGTTTCAATTTTCGTGCGGTTTGTTGCAGCATTTTTTTCAATTTCCTGAAAGGTAAGCGGTTTTTTGACAATCCCATTACAGAAATTGTCTATTGAGCATATGCTGACATATGGAATGTTGTATTCAATGCATAACGTAGCTTCTGAAGCCATTGTCATTCCCACCACATCGCCATACCGCTTCAGCATGTTTATTTCAGCTTTGGTTTCAAGACGGGGACCTATTGTTTGTATGTATACACCGCCTTCATGAACTGGAATGGTAATGTCCTTACAGAGGGTACAGATATATGTCCGCAATGATTCGTCCATGGCAGGGATTGTGAATTTCATTTCATCCTCAAAAAATGTCACGATGTGCCAAGGTGAAATAAAATCGTGAGGAATAATCAATGTACCGGGTTTCAATGTATTTTTTAAACTGCCCACTGAATTAATGGAAAGAATTTTTTCTACATGGAGATCTTTCAACGCCTGTATATGCGCCCGATGGTTTATATTGTGAGGTGGTGTTGCATGGGCGATGCCATGTCGTTGAAGGAATACTGTGTTTTTATTGATTTTAAGATGGGTTCTGCCATAGGGTGTTTCTATGACTGTATCATCCCACTCAAAAAAAAGTTTTGAATGCAATAGAGATGTTCCACCAATAATACAATTCATGACGTGAAGTTTTTACAATGTACAGTTGTATGAGTCAAGACCTTTGTATTAATCGTAAGAACGCTTCTTCATTCAAAATAGTAAGACCCAGTTTTTTTGCTTTTTCATATTTAGAGCCTGGCTCTTCGCCAGCCACTACATAATCTATGTGTTTACTTATTGATGTAGCGGTTTTCCCGCCAAGAGCCTCAACCCTTTCTCGGGCTTCCTCTCGTGTCATACTTTTAAGTGTGCCTGTGAACACAAATGTTCGTCCACCCAATGTATCATGCGTTTCTTTTTTATATTCAATGGTTATTGAACCAAGCAGTTTGTTGACGGTTACTCTATTTTTACTATCCTTAAAAAAAGAGACAATGCTCTGTGCCACCTCAGATCCAATACCGGGGATGGAAGAGAGCCTTGCTTCGTTAGCAGACATGAGTGCCTTTATATCTTTAAAGGTATCCGCAAGAATACTCGATAAATGTTCCCCCACATGCCTGATACCAAGGGCATAGATGAAACGGGAAAATGGTCTTGTTCTGGATGCATCTATTGCATGGATAATATTGTCTGCAGACTTTTCACCCATCCTTTCGAGCTTCAAAAGATCGTCTTTTTTCAAATAATAGATATCAGAAACATCCTTAACAATTTGATTATCTACTAACTGTTCGATGAGTTTTTCTCCAAGGCCCTCGATATCCATGGCTCGTTTAGAAGCAAAGTGGAATATACTTCCTTTGATCTGGGCAGGACAATTTATATTAATGCACCGTCTCACTGCCTCATCAGGGGGTCGAATAACCTTTTCTCCGCACACAGGACATAATTCTGGCATAATGAACGGTTTTGCGTGTTTGCTTCTTTTTTCTTTGATTACTTTTACAACTTCTGGGATAACGTCTCCTGCCCTGGTAATGATCACCATATCACCAATCATAATATCTTTTCTTTTTATCTCATCTTCATTATGAAGGGTTGCACGGGATACTTCAACGCCACCGACCATGACAGGCTTCAGGATTGCGACAGGTGTCAATGCCCCGGTCCTTCCAACACTGACGATAATATCTTCGATAACAGTTGTTTCTTCATGGGCTGCAAACTTAAATGCTATTGCCCATCGGGGCGAACGAGAAACTGCGCCAAGTTTTTCCTGAAAGTCAAGGCGATTTACTTTTATAACAGTACCGTCAATTTCATAGGGTAAATCTTCTCTGATAGAATAGATAAAGTTGTAATGTGCTATCAATTCATCTATATTTCTGCATAGTTTTGCATGAGGGTTGACTCTGAATCCCCAATGTTTTAAGTAATCGAGAATTTGATAATGAGTGTGAATAGTAACCCCGCTCAATTGTCCAATTCCATAGCAGTAGATATTCAATTTTCTTTCAGCAGTTATACGGGGATCCAGTTGCCGTACAGAACCACTTGCTGCATTCCGAGGATTGGCAAAGAGAGGTTCTCCAGAACGTTCACGTTTTCTGTTGAGTTCTTGAAACTCTTTTTTCCCCATATAGACTTCACCTCTGACTTCAAGCCTTTCAGGGACAGGAATAGTATGGTTATGTAAAAGTTTCATAGGAATAGATGGTATAGTCTTTAGATTCTGGGTAATGTCTTCTCCTGTGTAACCATCACCTCTCGTTGATCCAAGGACAAATTCGCCTTTTACATAGACAAGTTCAACAGCAAGACCATCAATCTTAACCTCCATTACATATTCTACATTATCCACAGTGAGTAGTTTCTTTACTCTTTTATCAAATTCAACAACCTCCTCGATAGACATGGCATTCTGAAGGCTCAGCATTGGGACTGAGTGAGTAACAGTTGAAAATGCTTCAAGAGGTTGAGCGCCAATTCTCTGGGTGGGGGAGAGGGAGCTATAGAATTCAGGATGTTTTGTTTCGAGCTCTAACAGTTCCCTGAAAAGTCTGTCATATTCGGCGTCAGAGATAACTGGATCGTCGAGGACATAATATCGGTAATTATGATATTCCAGATCTTTTCTTAACTTTTCAATCTTTTCTCTAATGCGTTCCATTGTTGGTATTGCTCTATTTTTTCATACAATTTTATCAGAACCTGAATAAAAGTAAAAGTGCAGAAACCCTTATGTTATGCCCGTGTGAGAAAGGCAAGTGACTCAATATGTGCTGTATGAGGAAAAAAATCAAAGGGTATAATCTGCTGGATCCGATATCCATGTTTTTTCATGTCGAGGACATCCCGTGCAAATGTTGATGGGTTGCAGGATACATAGGCGATATAAGGACTATCTATTGTATAAAGAAGATCGAGTCCTTTTTTACTTACTCCTACCCGTGGTGGATCAATAATAATAAGGTCCGGAGAACGTAAATGAACAGTTTTCAATATATTTTCCACTGTATCTTCATAAAATAGACAATTTGTTATGTGATTGCGCTTACAGTTTTCAAAGGCGCTTTTAATATTTATGGAATTAGAATCAATGCCAATAACTTCCTTAGCAACTTGAGAGACGAATAGTTCAATAGGACCAATCCCGCAATAAAGACCCACAGCGCTTTTTATCCCGTTTGATTGTGCAAAAGCAACAATCCTATTATAGAGTTGTTCAGCTCCCAGAATGTTTGGTTGATAAAACGATTCCGGATAGATTCGGAATATAAATTGTCCCAGTGTGTCTTCAATATACTCTGTTCCAAAGAGATGGATTTTTTTCTCATATGATATGATATCAGTGTCGTGATAGTTAATGATTCTGAAGAAACTCTTCACTTCCGGGATGGTCTTTGTAAGCATTTCCCAGAAGGTATCCATATCAGGTAGTGAACCTCCTGTTGTCTCAAGAATGAGCATAATATCACCGGTAGATTCTGCACTCCTGACAATAAGGTGTCTGAGAAACCCTGTATGGGAGATAAGATTATAGGGTACAAGCTTGCGTGCTGATGCAAACTCAATGAATAGAGGAATTATTTTTTCAATAACAGGATTGGCTATCATGCATTTGGTTATGGGGACAACACGACCGGTGTAATGTCTAAAGGGAGAAACTCTCTCACGTAAACCAAGCACAATCGTTCCTTGTTTTTCGCCAAAGGATAATTCGATTTTATTTCTGTACATAAATTCTTTTGGCGAAGGAACAATAGGAGCTATGTTTACCTGTGTTGTATCTACCTTGCCAATCCTTTTCAGCGTTTGTATGAGATAGTTTTCTTTAATCTGCAGTTGCTTAGTATAATCAACATCCTGCATGGTGCACCCCCCACAGGGCCCAAAGTGGGAGCACGGAGGGGCAATTCTGAACGGCGAGGGTGTTTCTATTTTGAGGACTCTTCCATAGGCATACTGTTTTTCTAATCGTACTACCTTAATCCGTGCCGTATCTCCTGTGATTGTGCCAGGGACAAAGACTGAGACTGTATCAATCTTGCCAACGCCGTAATCATTGGGTAGTGCAATATCCGTAATATCAATTACATGTTCCGTTTGTAATAATGTTCTGTGATCTTTCATATTACTCATTTATTTGGTTGTTCTGCAAATGTGTGCGTGGAAAAGATATATATTTCTGTTTCTTTTTCTTTCCATGCATTAGGTAACAGGCCGGCTTTTATACATGTTTGTCTCAAAAATTCTTCTGTATTCCATAGATAGGATGTTGCCACCTGCGGTAACAATAAGCCGGATTTATTCCCTTTAACAATGAAGAGGCCATGTTTTCCAATTTCAACCATGGTGGGATCATAAATGCGTATGAGAGGGCTTAAAATAGATATTTCAATGTGTATATCCCGCAATTCTTCCTCTGTGACAGGGGGGAATCTTCTATCTTTACTGGATGCAGCAACAGTCATTTCCATAACAGCCCTGTAGAGAGGCTGGGATGCCACAATATATCCAACACATCCGCGCAACTGACCTTTTTTTGTAAGAGTAACAAAAACTGCTTTCTTTTCAATAAGTTTATTGTTTTTAATTTCCATATGGGGAAGACGTTTTTTTGTAACGTATTCATTGAGAGTAGTGCGAGCTATTGCAATGAGTTGATCCTGCTCGTGTTTGGTGAGGATATTCCCATTAGTATCTTTATAGAAGATGATTGCACTGTATCCCACGACACGGTTTTTATCATACGTAACATCACCAGAGTTGGCATACCTGAGCACATGGGCTTTACCATAAAGCTTTTTTGTAACCATCATAAGTGTAATGACTGCCTGAGCACCGCATAATTCGCACGTGCCTTTCTGCAAATTGTCTATCAGTGTTTCAGTATTTAATCTTTCTATATAACGGAGTGTTGTGGCATCAATTTCTTTAGCCTTGTTGTATGGATGGAAGTGGGACATATCTGAGGATGCAACTATGAGAATGTCAGACCTTTGTTGCAGTAATGATGATAAGACATCGGAAAGGATTGTATAGTCATTCATTCGAACAGAACCGAAGAGAAGGGGAACTATTTTGAATGACGTAAGAGTCTTTTGAAGAAAGGGTAATTGAACTTCAAGGGAATGTTCCTGTGCAAACGGAGACGGATTTACTCTAATAAATGGGCACTGTTCAGAGATGACTTTCGCAATATCATGGTCAAAGGCTATTCTTCCCAGGGGTGTTTCCCACATACCTGCATTTAGTAATGCTACTCCATTAAAATGGGATCGATGGCTTGGACCCATAAGAATAACAGTTGAATATGCTTTCCCCTTTAACTGGGCATAGGCATAGGAAGCAACGTTTCCTGAATATTGATAACCTGCATGAGGGGCAATAATTCCATAGACAGGCACTGACATTCTTTTACCCTTCGTATCTACTTCCTGTAAAAAGCCATCAATCATCTTATTTAGCGTAACCCTGTCTGATGGGTAAAACGTACCTGCAAATGCTGGTTTCTTGATAGATAGAGAGGTTTCCTGGCAGTATGCGTGTGTGTGGAAGATTGATACAAAACTAATAATCAGTACTATGGTCAAGGGTATTCTACTCACCGCCGTCATTTCCTTAAGAATCTGCGTATCACACAGTCCAGATGCCAGGGATTTTTTCATTACAGTATGAACACCTGCCTTTTTTTATATGATTTTCCAGAATATTGTAACCGCTTCTGTGTATGAGCAGTCTTTTACATTGTGGGCAGTAGGTATTTTCTCCGGGATGGCCAGGGATATTTCCAATATATGGGTAACGGAGTCCTGTTTTCAGGGCAATTTCACGTACCTTCTCAAGAGTACTTACCGGCGTGGGAGGGATGCTGGTCATCTTATACATGGGAAAGAAACGAGAAAAATGGATAGGCATATCAACACCAACATTTTTTTTAACCCATTCGCACATGTTTATCACCATTGTTGTGTCGTCGTTATATCCTGGAATAACGAGATTGGTAAGTTCAACCCACACACCTGCCTGTTTAAGGGTTTTTATGGTTTGGAGCACGGGTTCAAGTTCCGCTTCACATAATTTATTATAAAATGCTGAACTGAATCCTTTGAGATCAATATTTGCAGCATCAAGGTAGGCAGTAAGTTCTTTCAAAGGTTCTTGATTTATATATCCATTTGAATGGCAGACGTTTAGAAGCGATTTTTTGCGGGCAATCCTTGCAGTTTCCAACATGTACTCATAAAAGTTTGTTGGTTCTGTATAGGTGTATGCAATACTCTTACATGCTTTTTTTTGTGCCATTGATACAATATCTTCTGGAGGATAGTAACTATTCATTGTTTCCAGGGGAGATACCTGAGAAATCTGCCAGTTCTGGCAAAATTTGCATCTTAAATTACACCCGGCACTTGCTAATGAAAAGCTTAAACTTTTCGGAAGAACATGGAAAAAAGGCTTCTTTTCTACTGGGTCGATATGGACAGCGCACGGCAACGCAAAACCGAGAGAGTACAGTTTCCCTTTTATATTTTTTCGAGCCCGGCAGAAACCTGTTTCACCATCTGAGAGTGTACATCCTCTCGGGCACAACTGGCACCATACAGTATGTTTCTTATCATCAAGTTTTTGATAATAAAGGGCTTCTTTCAGTGGCGGAAGATTTTGCGAAATAACTTTTCGTGTATCAAGTTTGAGTACCAGCGGGGTAAAGAACGCAATCTTTACAAAATTCCTTCTGGTAACCATGAATTTATAAAACCTTATGTTACTTTCCGGGAAAAGTCAACAGAAGTACTACACTGCTTATTTTGATAGCCGCAAGAATGAGGCATCCCTGAAGAAGTCCAAGAACAGGGAGTATAAGAAGTCCAAACATAATGCCGCCAAGCCATCCGCCCAAAAGATCAAGACCATAGAGAAGTCCTACGGTTTTTCCAATTGTGTCTTGAGTTACAATACCCACGCCTTTATTGCTCTGTACATACAGCGTATTTGCCAAAGGAAATTCTATGCCTGTAAGCATTCCTGCGAAAAAGAGAAGAGTAAAAAAGATTATGTGAATATACAGTGAACCTACTGTGTCAAAAAAATTGGGTTTTAAAAAAAGTGCAACAAGCAAGAAAGAGAATGCTGTTATGGCGCATTCAGTACACAGTAGGATGTAAAAAGGCCGGTTCATTGAGGAGCGCAGGGAAATGACGAAGATACTACCTGTGGCAATACCTGCCATAAATGAAGTAATCAGTATTCCTACCACATAGAATACATAACCATAAAATATCTGAAAGCTTAAAAGCAAAATCAATTCAAAGCCCATTGCAACGAAACCGGTTGTACCAATAGCATAGGGGACACTGATCTTTTTAATATTAACCCGGAGGATAAGGACGCACAGAAAAAGAATTGCAAGAAGGATAAGACAATGGAAAAAAGAAATATTCTTCATTATGTTAAAAATCGGTTTGAGCGACGGATCGAAGAGAAGGTTATGGTACGTGATATTATGGAAAAGCGCTTTCGGAAAAAAATCTCTATTCAACGAAGAGTCGATCTGATTTATGTTAGCAAAAAACCAATCTTTCCTTGTCAAATCAAAGCGATAATTGAGATGGGGGAGGCTGATGAGGTTTGTTGTAATAGTACGTGCATTCAGTCGTTGTATAAGCAAATCAGGCGAAATATCCATTAGTGCCTTATCCACGGAAGCCATGAATATATTAGTGTCTCCTGGAATAACAAAAACCACGGGAAAAAGACTTGAAAGGGTGGTTAAGATGGTTTTGTTGAGTGCTTTTAATTCTTCTGTATAGTACGAAGAAGATCCTGTTATCCGAAGAACGAAAATTCCCTGGTCTTTTAATACCTTCTTGACAAGACCAAAAAATTCCTGCGTAAAGAATCTGTTACCCTGAAGTGTTAACGGAGGATGGGTGTTGAGGAGAACAACATCGTATGTTGATTGAGCCTTCTTTACAAAAAATCTTCCATCCTCATAATAGAGTGTAACCTTTGGATGATACAATTCTATGTCTGTTAGAGGGGTAGAAAACTGTCTAACTACCTTGAGAAGCGATGCATCTGTCTCAACATAATCGATTTGTTTTATACCTGGATATTTTAGTATTTCATTAATGATGCCTCCTGCACCGCCACTTAAAACGAGCACTGATTCTGGATATGGATGGGAGAGAAGTGGAATATGAACAAATTCCTCGACAGAAGTAATATCCGGAACAGGAGTTGTAATAATGGGGGTTCCGTCAGCAAAAAATGTATATTGATTGTGGTCTTTAATAACGACAATATTTTGGTATAGTGAATTTTCATACAGGAGTACATTTCTGCCCCGCCATTGTTGTGTGATAGAATGAGAGTGGATTTTTTCTGAACCACCCCCAGTTAATACCATTACAGAAATGACTGCAATCAAACATGTGACAATAAATAGATACCTCCGCTTTAAAGTTTGAATTGAGGGCATGAGGAATAGAGCAGCAATGATACTGACAATGGCATATCCAATTGATATGTGGAAAGAATGAAAATGGGGTATTAATAAAAAGTTTGTAAGTACACCTCCGATAATTGTTCCAACCATTTCATAAAAGTAAACCTTTCCTATGGACACAACACCCATTCGCGTTATCTGACTGTAGACAGTGCATGCACACGTAAACAGGGCACCGTGAACAAAACTGGTAGTAAGAAGCAGTATGAGAGAGGAATAGAGCGCTGGTATGATGCCAAGCCCTACTTCCGTCGGAATTTTCAAACATACTTTTAGTGTTCGCGTTCCATAAATACTTAAAGGAAAAAGAACAGAGAATATCAGTATCAATACCACAAAGATGGTTTGTTGATTTAAAGGTTCCAATTTTGTCTTGCCAGAAAGGTAGGCACCCAGGGCTTCCCATACCACCCAGGAACCAATAATAATGCCGAGAGAAAATTCATTGCCTGAAAAGACAATCAAAAGCTCCCTGAGGAGAATGGTTTGGGCTATGATGCCACCCATGCCTATGACAAGAAGTGCAGATACGAAAAGAGGAAATTGTATGGAACTCATTGCCTATACATTATAAAGGGTGTTTTGATAAGTCAATACGTGTATTCTGGAAGTTGAGAATTGAGCTTGTGTAGTTTTCATGGGGTATGGTATAAAAAAGAAACAGGAGAGATGTCCGAGAGGCTGAAGGAGCACGATTGGAAATCGTGTGTACGTGCTAAAACGCGTACCGAGGGTTCAAATCCCTCTCTCTCCGCCATGACAAAAAACCAGGCCCTGCGCAACGTGGAGGTTATGAACCCCGTCAGGTCCGGAAGGAAGCAGCGGTAGTAGCTGACCCGTGTGCCGCAGGTAGCCTGGTCAATAAAAAAAATAGCAGTAAGGGTTGAGGGATGAGCTATACAGTTATTGCAAGGGCATGGAGACCAAAAAAATTCAGTGAAGTTGTGGGTCAATCGCATATTGTGACAACAATAAAAAATGCCATACAACGTGGACGTATTTCCCACGCATACCTTTTTACAGGCCCACGGGGTGTTGGTAAAACATCACTTGCACGAATCCTGGCCAAGAGTGTTAATTGTCTGCAGAGACAGGAAGAGGAACCCTGCGGTATATGTGAGAATTGCACTGCTATAGAAAACGAAAATTTTGTGGATATTATCGAGATAGATGCTGCCTCAGCAAGAAGAATTGAAGAAATGAGAGAGATGATTGAAACAGTACGCTACCTCCCTTTGAGAGGGATATACAAGGTGTACATTCTTGATGAGGCACATATGCTGACACCTGAGGCGCGGAATGCATTCTTAAAAACCCTTGAAGAGCCACCGGAGCATAACATTTTTATTCTTGCTACAACCGAACCACACAAAATTCCCTATACAATCATGTCACGGTGCCAGCGATATGATTTCAGGAGAATTTCCGAAAACGACATCATTGAACAGATGAAAAGGATTTGTGAAAAAGAACATATACAGTATGACGAAGGTGTGTTCCACTATATTGCTGTTGAGGCTGATGGAAGCCTCCGGGACGCAGAGTCAATGCTCGACCAGATTATATCCTATAGTGGTGACCATATTACTGAAAAGGATGTCATCAGCATTATAGGGATTATTCAAAAAGACATTCTCTATCGGTTGGTTACATCCATCTTCACCAATGATTTGCAAAAAGGATTGGAAACGATTGAAGAAGCATTACGTGAAGGATACGAAGTATATCAGATCCATAAAGGACTTGTAATGGTTTTGAGAAATATGATGATAACAAAGGCCTGTAAAGGCATTCCATCATTTCTCTATGTAAGTGAAGAGGAATCGAAACAATTATATGAATTGGTAAAAGAGGTTGAATATTATGAGATTCAGAATATGCTCAATTACCTCCTCCGTTCTGAGGAACTCATGAAAGGACCTTTTCCAAAGGTCTCGCTGGAGATTCTATACATTAATCTTCATAATCTTTTTAAAGTTAGGGATGTTGAGAAAATTCTTCACGACCTTGAGCATCATGACTACCGTTCTGAAAAACAGGAGACCTATACGCCCTTACAGTCTGATGTGAATGGTTTTATTCAATTTCTTAAGACAAAAAAACCTTTTATCAGTAGCATTTTAGAAAACCTCGCCATAGAGATGGAAAACGAAAGAGTGACAATATTTCTTGACAGCACATATGGATTCATCAAAGGGGATGTACGTTTAAAAGAGGAAATACAGCAGTACCTGAATGAGTTCTTTAAGAAAGATATACATCTTGTCATTAAAGATGCTGACGGAAGTAAGAAAAGTGTATTAGAAGAATATGTAAAAGAAGCAAAGACATTATTCAATCTTTAAAGGAGTCAACTATAAAGAATTAAATTCTTGAACACGGAATTTAACATTATGAGAAAGCATAGCAAAAATAGTTCTAAGGAGTTTATAAGCAGTAGCCATGACAGCCTTTCTAAAAGTCAGGCCGTCTTTTCTTCTTTTAAGGAAATAAGC
>Ga0272448_1000561_pt1 | contig 57203 bp, 45 predicted proteins | sample YNPCB0191_FD_202220 | JGI IMG/M metagenome (GOLD analysis project Ga0272448, IMG submission 202220) | Hot spring sediment microbial communities from Yellowstone National Park, WY, United States - YNP-CB-019-1 | ecosystem: Environmental > Aquatic > Thermal springs > Hot (42-90C) > Sediment... | reverse complement strand
AACTGTGCATGACTCAACTCAGCCGCTGCCCACCCCTCCATCTTTCTTTTCTCCTCTCTGTCTGACTTGACCCATCCCCATTCTACCACACTCCCTTTCGGCAGGCGACTTGTGGGTAATGATAAGCGCCGGCGGAGAGGGGGACGGCCGAAGGCCGGGGGTGAGGTGCGTGGCCCGCGAACGCCCCTCACCCTAGCGGCGTTCGTGCTCTCCTGCGGAATCACATCTGGACAAAAACAAAAGGGCACCGGTGGGAGTGCCCTTTCTCTCATACGCGGGCTGCCGGAGCCTATCCCATCCGGCCCCGCGATTTGAGGCTGTGGTAGCGGATAGCGGTCAGCGAACAGCAGTCATCTATCAACAACTCGTCTGCCGCCTCGTTTCTGACCGCTGTCTGCTGATGGCTGACGGCTGTCTGCTGATGGCTAGCGGCTAGCGGCTAACGGCTGCACGTTATTCCCGAAACCCGCTCCCGGCCGCGCCAGGCGGGACCAGGATCACCTCCGTTGTTCCGGCCACCTGCAGTACGGAATTGGTGTAGAACACCACCCGCACGTTGATGACCACATAGACTCCATCCTTCAGTTTGCCCTGCCACACGATGGAGTCGCCGGCCTTGCGGTAGGGGTAGCCCTCTATCCCGTCCAGTTCGGCGCCCTTGTCGGCTTTGCCTTTGTACGTAACCAACGAGCCCGGGATTTTCTTGCCCTTGTCCACGGTGTAGGTTACGATGGCCCGATAGCGCAGCGGGGCCTCGGGAATGTTGGGCACGGTCTGGGGCGTAGGCTTGGAAATCGTCAGGGTCGCCGAGCCGAGAATATGGCATGTGGTCTCGGTGTACCAGACCACGCGCCCGGAAAAGTCCATCTTGGCGTTCGCCACCGGCTTGCCGGACCAGTTCAACGAGTCGCCCTTCTGCTTGTAGGCATCCTGGCCGTCAATGGTGAGGTGCGCGCCCATGTCGGTCTGGCCCACGTAGCGGATGCCCGTGCCGGGCAGGTAGTCGCCCGCGGCCACGCCCATCTCGTAGGGCGCCACGTACACCAGGTCGCCCTCCTGGGCGGGCTTGCAGCCAGACGCCATCACGATGCCCAGGATCAGAATTAGGATGGCCCACTTTCTCATGTATCTCCTCCCCGCGCAACCGCGCGCCTCCGCTTACTCCTCCCCAAGATAGCGCTCAAAGAAACCCAACACCTTCTGCTTGTACGCCTCCGGTTCCACTTCGTCCACGTTGCGGTGGCCTGCGCCGGGCACGACCCACAGTTCCTTGGGGTCGCCCGCCGATGCGAACATGGCCCGCACCTCCTCGGTGGATGTGTACGGGTCCTGCTCGCCGTGGATCAGCAGCAGCGCCCTGGGCGCGACCTTGCTGGCCCACAGGCCCGGGTCGGCTTCCTCCAGGTCGGCCCCCAACCGCCACCCCGCCGCTGCTACCGCCAGGCGCGCCAGGGGCTTGGCGATCCCGCCTGGGATGCCGCGCTCGCGCATCCCCTCGTAGATGGCATCCCGCAGCCAGACGAAGGAGCCATCGGCGACGACGGCGCGAATCTCCTGCGCCAGCGGCGCGCCGCTGATGGCCACCGCCCCGCCCATGGAGAAGCCCAGCGCGCCGATTCGGGTGTAGCCCCGCCCCAGCAGGAACCTCTCCGCCGCGAGCAGGTCGCGCCGCTCAAAGTACCCCATGCTGACGTGCCGGCCGCCGCTGCGCCCGTGCCCCCGAAAGTCAAACATGAGCACCGAGATGCCCCGTTCGTGGAACCAGGGCGCGTACTTCAGGTCCGGGTCCATGCTTCCCGCGTGTCCGTGCAGGAAGATCACGGCGCGCCGCGCGTCCTGGGCCGGTATCAGCCAGCCCCGCAGCGGGATGCCGTCCTCGCTTGTAAAGGTAACCTCTTCGTACTCCAGGCCGTACTCCGCCGGATTTGCCGTCCTGTCGGGCCGCCTGCGCCGCACGATCTGATCCGATGCGTACCAGACCGCCGCCGCGATGGCGATGACGGCAAGTGCAGCCAAAGCCGCGATCATCTGTCCTCACCTCGTTCTATGTGCAAGACGTGTACCAACCGCGAAGGTTCCAGCGCGAACGCGAGAACGACGCCCGCGCCGATGCTCAACACCCCGAACGCCGCCGCCATCAGGCCGGTGGCCCACGCCGACCCCGCCGCCGTTTGCAGCGCCGCCGCCACGATGGCGAGCACGTTCCAGGTGCTGTGGAGCGCGACGGCGAGCGCCAACCCCAGCGCGAAGCGGCCTGGGCGTCGCCGCCGCAGCCACTCCCACAGCCCCCACGCCGTGAGGGCTGCGGTGCTCGCGTGGATGAGCATGGCGCCGACGCGCAGGATCGCGATGCCGGCAACCGCGCCCGAGAAGGGGTCGGCGAAGGCCGCCTCATAGACGCTGAACGTTACCCCTCCCGCGATGCCCCACGCCAGAGCCTGGGCGCGGCTGGGCCGGCGCGCCAGGGCCAGGGCGCTCACGGCCAGCAGTTTGCCGATCTCCTCTATGATAGGCACGAAGCCTGCCATGAGCACAAGGAGAAACGCCAGCACCGCCGGCTGGCGCAGGAACTCGCCGCTGGCGATGAACGACGGGTCGGAGAACTGCTCCCCCATTTGTTCCATCTGTTGCGCGCCGCCAGGCAGCAGGGCCAATGCGATGCCTACCATCAGCACAAGCCCCACCAGCGCGAGTATCTCCCAGAAGACGCTCCACGCGAGCGAGACGGTGAGCGTGGCGCTGACCTGGGCGGCCACCTGCCGCCAGGTGGGCGGCTCGTCGGCGCCGGCCAGTCGTCGGCTCACGAACGCCAGGAGCGCCATCCCGGGCAGGAGCGCGGCGAGAACCTTCATCAGGCCGGCCGCGGGCGCGTCCGAGGGTGTCGCCGCGATGAGGATGACCGTCAACGCCAGGAGCGCCACCCAGGCCCACGGGCGCGCCAGGCGGAAGGGCGACGACGGCCGCCCGCGCAGGCCGCGCACGCCCTGGACGATGAACCAGGCCCCCAGCAGCGCGCTCAACCCCGCCAGCCCCGCCCAAAGCCACGTGAGGTCGCCGAGGTACGTGCCGTTGTAGGCCGACGCGAGGGCCAGGAGGCCCACGACGACAAGCGGCGTGAACACCGACGCCGCGCCCACCACGATCATTCCGACAAAGCCGATGGTTTTCAGCGTGTTGTTGCCCAAGCGCACCTCACAGTCTCGGGACGCGCTCGTTCGCGCCCCGTTTTTGCATCAGCATGTCCAGTATAGCAACGGCGGCGGCTTTGTCCAGCGGCTCGTTGTTGTTGCCGCACTTGGGGCTTTGCACGCAGGACGGGCAGCCATCCTGGCAGGGACAGCCGGCGATGGTCTTGCGCGTGGCTTCCCACAGCCGTTCCAGCATCTGGAATCCCTTTTCCGCGATGCCCACGCCGCCCGGATGCCCGTCGTAGATGAAGACCTGGGCCAGGCCCGTGTCCTCGTGGCACGGCGTGGACAGCCCGCCGATGTCCAGTCGGTCGCACATGGCGAAGAGCGGCAGCAGGCCGATGCTCGCGTGCTCCAGCGCGTGGAGGCCGCCCGCGAAATCCAGCCCGGCCCGCGCCACCTGCTTCCTGATCTCCTCGGGGACGGTGAACCACAGGGCCGAGGTTACGAACGACTGGGGCGGCAGGTTCAGCGGCACGTTGTCCAGCACCGTCTCCGTGTACTGCTGCACCCGCTTGTACCCGATGACCTGCTGGGTAACGCGCACCTGGCCGTAGTAGGCGTCGCATGTGGGGAAATGCCGCGCCTGCCACGAGCGCACGATGCGCACGTCGTTGATCTCGCGCGGCGTGGTGTAGTAGTCCACGTCCACCGGGCGAACGTAGGCCGTCTGCGTGTCCAAATCCAGGCGCGTTACCAGGTACGTCTCGCCCTGGTGCAGGTACACCGCGCCCGGGTGGATGCGGAACATGGCCGTGGCGCTATCAACCTGCTCCAACATGCGGTAGTTGTTGCTCTCGTCCAGGAGGGCGAACATGGAGCCGGAAATGGAGCGGATGTTGACGCGCTCCGCCGGATAGCGCGCCCCGGCGACAAACCACCGGTCGCTGCGATATTCCAGGATACCCTGCCGCTCCAGTTGGGCCATGGCTTCGGCGAACGTGGGGCCGAACACGCGCTCGTCGTCGTTGGTCAGGGGGCGCTCATGCGCGGCGCACGGCAGGTGTTGTTGCAGCAGGTACAGGTTGCTGGGGTCAATCAGCGCGTGTTCGGGGCTGCGCCCGAACAGTTCCTTGGGCTCGCGCATGAAGTATTGATCCAGCGGGTTGTCCAGGCCGATGAGGATGGAGAGCGAGTCCTTCTTGCCGCGGCCCGCGCGCCCCGCCTGCTGCCAGACGCTGGCGATGGTGCCCGGGTAGCCGACGGTAACGGTCGCGTCCAGCGCGCCCACGTCCACGCCGAGTTCCAGCGCGTTGGTGGCGGTTACGCCCAGCAGCCGACCGTGAAACAGCCCTTGCTCAATCTCGCGCCGCTGCTCGGGCAGGTAGCCGGCGCGATAGGCGGAAACGCGCGACGTCAGGTCGGGTCGCGTCTCTCCCAGCGCCTCGCGGGCGTAGCGCAGGATGAGTTCCGCGATCTTGCGCGTCCGCGCGAAGGTGATGTTGCGGATGCCGTGCTGGACCATCTCGGCGAACAGGAAGGCCGCCTCCGCGTTGGCGCTGCGCCGAGCGGCCATGGCCCTGTCCAGGAAGGGCGGGTTCCACAGCAGGAATTCCTTGCTCATCTGGGGCGAGCCGTCGTCGTCCACCACGACGACGTCGTCGCGGCCGGTGAGGCGACAGGCGTGTTCGCCCGGGTTGGCGATGGTCGCCGAGCACAGGATGAATTGCGGGCGCGCGCCGTAGAACTCGCACACCCGCAGGAGCCGCCGCAGGACGCAGGCCACATGCGACCCGAAGATGCCCCGATAGATGTGGGCCTCGTCAATGACGACGAACCGCAGGTTGGCGAAGAAGCGGCTCCACAGCCCGTGGTTGGGCAGGATGCCCACATGGAGCATGTCGGGGTTGGTGAGGATGATGCTGGCGCGCTGCCGAAGCCGAGTCCGCGCTCCCTGCGGCGTATCGCCGTCGTAGGTGCCGAACGCGGGGCCGCCCAGTTGTTCGGTGAGTTGGCGCAGGGCGCGCAGTTGATCCTGGGCCAGCGCCTTGGTGGGGAACAGGTACAACGCGCGGGCCTCGGGCTGGTTGAGGATGGCTTCCAGCACGGGCACGTTGTAGGCCAGGGTCTTGCCGCTGGCCGTGGACGTGGCGAGGATGACATCCTCCCCTGCGCGCGCGGCGTTGATGGCCTGCGCCTGGTGCGTGTACAGTCGCGACGCGCCGATGTCGGCCAGCGCCCGCTCCAGGGGCTTCGGGAGCGGGCGGTCCAGTTGCCCGTACCGCGCCGGACGCGCGGGGATGTGCTCCTGGTGCACGATCTGCCCGCGGTAGAACGGGAGACTCTTCAGATGGTCAATGAACTCTCGGCTGTTCACAGCATCCAACGGCAATCGCAGGTGTGCGCGGATGAGCGCAGAAAAACACGGTCCGATGTGAGTTTACCCGCGTTTTCCCACGGGCGCAAGTTGCGGGAGGCTGCGCTCAGTCGTGGATGACGACGAGGGTGCCCGTGCCCCAGGCGCTGTTGGCCCCCGGCGGCACGTAGGGCGTCGTCCACTCAAACAGCCACTTGGCGTCGGCTATCTTCAGGTTGATGCACCCGTGGCTCATGGGGTGGCCGAAGTTGTTGTGCCAATAGGCCCCGTGCAGGCCATAGCCCTTGTAGAAGTACATGATGTAGGGCACGTTGGGCAGGTAGTAGCCCGGGCCCGACATGGGCGCGCTCCGGTACTTGACGTAGATGTTGAAGCGGCCCTTGACGGTGGGCGTGGCCGGCAGGCCGGACGAGATGACCGCCCAGTACACCGCGCGGTCGCCCTCGTAGGCCACCAGCCGCTGCGACGACAAATCCACGTCAATCCACTTCTCGCCGGCCCCAACCTCGGGGGGCGGCGCTGCCGTGGGCTGGGGGCGGCGCGTCGGCGTGGGCGGCACGGGCGTGGCCGTGGGCGTGGGGGTGGGCGTGGGCGTCTGGGTTGGCGTAGGCGTCGGCGTGTCCGTCGGCGTGGGGGTCGGCGTCTCGGTGGGCGTGTTCGTCGGCGTAGGCGTCGGCGTCTCGGTCGGGGTGTTCGTGGGCGTGAACGTGGGCGTGGCCGTCGGCGTCTTGGTGGCGAACACCGCCTCCCAGGCCTGCGCGGGCCAGTCGGTCTGCGTCCAAATCAGGCCCACGCCGAGGACGACCAGGAGCGCGGCCAGAATCCACCCCACGTACCGCGGCACGCCTCGCGCGGGGCGCACGACCGGAGCCGCCGCGACAGGGCGAACGGGACTCGCGGCGCGCTGGCTGGGCTGGCCGGCGTTGGGCGCGCGCTTTCTGGCCCAGCGCAGGGCCGCCCGCGCCCTCGCGTTGTGCGGGTCCAACTGCACGGCGCGCCCGATGTACCGCAGGCTGTCCTCGGGCCTGTCGGCCAGCGCGCCCATCCACAGGAGCGCCTCCACGTTGTCGGCGTCGTCGGCAAGGATGGCCTGGAACAAGGCTCGCGCCTCGTCCCTGCGGTCAGCGGTGGCCAGTGCGACCGCTTCGGCAAGGCGCGGGTCGCCTGCGCCGCTCGCGCCGCGGCGCTTCGCATTCGTCGGCTGGTCAGACATGTCTCCTCTCGGCATTGGCGGCAACGTGAGACAATCTTACTCTATCACGGCCACGCTTGCAAATGCCATGCCAGGCTGGGTAGTGTATGCATTGCGGTGGAAATGGTCAGACCGATGAGCGGTAGCATGAAACGCATTGAGGGCAGGTTTCCATACCTGCCCCCTGTTTCCGGCGGCTATGGAAAGCCGCCCTACATGTCTGGGCGTTGTGCCGCCAACCCATTGCGAGCGCAGGGGAAGGGCGCGAAAGGCGCGAAAGACGCGGAAGTCGTTTCGCGTTCTCACACAAAGACACGAAGACACAAAGGGGATAGGGCTGCGGAGAGCGAAAGGCACGAAATGCGCGGAAGTCGTTTCGTGCCTTTCGTGGTGTTTCGTGGGTTTCGTGCTCCAAACGTGCTTCGTGTTCCAGGCGTTGTCCCTGGCACGCCAAGCCAGCGCGCGCCTGGAATACCCCATGGGCAGGTGCGGCAACCCGCCCATGGGCGCAACGCGTGGTATTCAGATGGCAGGCGCAACCGCAGGGCCGATGTCTATACCGGCGCCAGCGTGCCGGCGAAGATCTGCCATGCCAGCGCCGTCTTCGCCAGCAGGCTCAGGACGATGAACATGCGCTCGCCGAACAGGTAGTCCTTCCACGGCCCCACCTTCTTGTACTGCAGGAACATGTTCACGGCGAAGATGTTGAAGAACACGAAGATGGTGGGGATGATGGCGTACACAAAGGCCGGTGGCTTTGCGTCGCCCGAATTGACCGCGCCCAGGAAGTACATCGTGATCACAATCCAGGGAATGATCCCCGCGAAGCACCCGAAGATGAACGCCGTCCAGTTCACGCGCTCCTTGCCCTCGTTGTGCAGTTCCATCATGATGCCAAACAGGTTCATGGTGGCGTTCACGCCGAAGATGAGGATGAGCGCGCCCAAATCCCACAGGCCCACCAACATGCCGATGAGGACGATCATCCACGAGGAACTCAGCGCGTACTCGTAGAAGCGCGCCGGGTTCATCTTCCGCTCCAGGTGGCTCACGTACCACTTGTAGCCGAAGGTGGACAGGGAGAAGTGGGCCACCGCCGAAAGCAGCAGGAAGATGGCCACCGCCGGCCCGAACGGCAGGTTCACGAACAACTTGGGGTCAGGCGTCAGAGAGAACGTGGCGCGGTCAAACTTCAGGAAATTGGTGAAGATCGGGTAGGTGGTGTCGTTGCTGATGAGGATCATCAGCACGCCCTGGATCAGGTGTAGGAACCCCATCGCCAGGTTGAACCGGCGCAGGCCCCTGTAGGTTTGTTCGGGGGTTTTGTTGCTCATGGCGTCTCCCTCCATAGTTTTTTCAGAGTACATTTGAGTAGAACCTACAATTCATTATACAGGACAACGCGCCGTTTGTCAAATGCGACTTGTTCAGTCCACTTCGCGCGGGTGTAGCCAGTGGGCCGGTGGGGAATGTTGGGGCGCCCTACCTGGCCAGCATCATCGCCGTCAGCGCGGTAACCTCTCCGGTGGTGGCCAACTTGTACGGGTCCAGCGTGTCGGGCGCATCCTGCGGGGTGTGGAGATACTCGGCGTTGGGCCAGAACAGGAGCACGGCGGGGACGCCCCTGTCGCGGAAGGCCGCGTGCGTGTTGCCGCCCTTGTACCCTTCGGGCGACACGCGCCGGTCCAGCAAGTCGGCGGCCAGGCGCAGGTTGAACAGGAGCGTCGCCTCCAGCCCATCCTTCTCGCCTTCCAGGTTCAGGTAGTAACTGCGGGCCGCGCCCACCGTGTCCAACTCCAGCAGACCCATCATCTCGTCCAGGGGCACGATCGGCTGGTCGGCGTAGAAGCGCGAACTGGCAAGCCCGGCCTCCTCCGCGCCCCAGGCGACGAAATAGATGGGCCGCGACGGGCGGAATCCGCTTTCGGCCAGCACCCGCGCCACTTCCAGCATGACGGCCACCCCCGAGGCGTTCTTGTTCGCGCCCGGGTACTGCGTTCCATCGGGCGCGGCGCCCACGCCGTCGTAGTGCGCCCCGATGATCAGCGGCCGGGCGTCCGCGCGTTCGCCCGGCAGGACGCCGACGACGGTCAGGGCTTGCGCGGCCTGGGGCGCGCTGTACGGGACGGTCAGTTGCGCCCGCAGGCGGAGCAGGAGCGCGTGGGGGGCGTTGTTGGCCTCGTAGGGCGTCAGCCCCGCCATCTTGATCATCTCGCGCCAGGCGCTCTCCTGAATCTGCGCCACAGGGATGGTCGTCGCGTCCAGCCCTTGGCTCGGGACGGTGCGCTCGCGCATGTTCAGCGCGGCGTCCTTGACCACCAGGATGAGGCCGCCCGCGCCGTGGGCCAGAGCCGCCTCGGCCTCCGCTGCCGGCTCGGCCGTCTGGTACTTGAGCGCGACGCGGCCGCCGAGGCGCACGCCCTCGGGGAATCCCTTGGGCAGCCACACCAGGTCGGACGCCACATCGCCGCCTCCGGCGCATCCGCCCGCCGCCTCGCGGAAATCCACGCCATAGACCAGCGCCACCTCGCCGCCGGTAACGGTCTGGCTGAAGCGGAGCACGGGCACGGCTGTGAGTTCCGCATAGGCGACGGGGACGGCCTGGAAGAACGAACCGTCGGGCGCGCCAGGCTGCAGGCCGAGCGCCTGCATCCGTTCGGCAATCCAGCGGGCGGCGGCCTCGGCGCCCGGGCTTCCGGCCCTGCGGCCCGCGTACTCCGGCGACGCCAGGCGGCGCACGATGTCCAGCGCGCGCTCGGCGCTGAAACCCTGGGCCGCCCGCACCAGTTCCGGCGGCACGCCGCCCAGCCGCACCGCCGCCTGCCACTGCGGTTCCCACTCGGAGAACGGCATCCGCGCCGCCACCGAGAACGCCTGCGCGAACCCGCGCCCCTCGCCCAGGCTCCGGAGCAGGCGGTGCAGGCTGTCCATCCCGAACTGGCGCACGAATTCGTCCACGAACATCCAGGACTGGCCGTAGTACAGGGTCGTGTCCTGTTCGTTGAGTTCGGCGTAGGTGGGCATGTTGGCCCAGTCCAGCAGTTTCTGCGTGCGTTGCGCCTCGCGCACGGCGGACACATAGCGCGTCTGGAGCGAGGCGGCCGACTCCGGGGCCGCGCGCATGGTCTCAAACACGGCCACGCCCTCGTGCAGCCATTCCAGGTCAACGCCCAGGTCAAACAGAACGCGGTGCGTGAACTCGTGGGCGATGACGCTCGCGAAATCCATCCCCTTGGCGCCGACCCACAACTTGATCGCCTCGCCCGGCTCGTACCAGCCTTTGGCCCACGACGGCACGGATGGGAGAATGGATGCCAGCATCACGGCCTGGTCGTCGTACAACTTGATTTCGGTGGGCGACGCGGGCGCGTGGGCCAGGTCGTCCGTTACCTGCGCGTAGGCCCGTTCGGCCGCATTCAGCACCGACAGGGCCGTCTCCCGCGTCGTGGGCGCGGCGTACTTGACCACGAAGTGCTCGCCCTGCTCCACGGTCCAATCGGGCCCGGCCAGCACCCAGCGGTCGCCCGCTCGGATGAATCGTGCCTGGTAGGACGCCTGTGCCGTCTTGCCGCCGTCTTTGAGCGTGGCAGCGGTCTGCAGGTTGGCCAGCGCGCCCCGTTCGTCCAGCGCGACGAGTTGCGCCTTCAGCGCGTAGGCGCTCACGGGGTGCCTGGCCAGATCGTCAAACCAGTGGCCCTCTTCGGCCAGGAACGCGGCGTCGTCGGGGTTCACGGTGGCCAGGAATGCGGCTTTGTCGCCGGCCTGGACTGCCTGCTCGCGTTGGCGCAGCACTTCGTCTATGCCCGCGCGCGCCTGGGTCAGCGGGGCAAGCACCGCGGATTCCCACGCCTGGGCGAACGCTTCGGGCGTCGTGCCCAGCGCGGCGAAGGCCCCCTCTTGCGTTCCCGTGCGGCCCCAGGCCGCGCAGAACTTCCGCAGGCCGTCCGTCCCGTACGTTTGCATGAAGAATTCGGTCAGGCTCCAGGCCACGGCGGCGCTCCGGCTGTCCAGCGCCTCGGCCGTGAGGGTGAGCACCTGCTGGGCCGAGACCGTGCCGTCCAGCAGGGGCGTCATCTCCAGGGACCGGGCGCGCCTTGCGTCGGGGTCGCCGGCCGTCTCCACCCATTGCACGAGGCCGAGGCCGAGCCACGTTCCTTGGCGCAAGGGCATGCCCAATTCCGCGCGCACCATGTTCACGGCGGTGGGCGTGAGGGTTTCGGTCCGCGAGATGTGCCACCCCGGCAGGGGCGAGTAGGCGGCCGTGCCCGCGCCGGCCAGCCACGCGAAGGTGTTCGCGTCGGGGTACACCGTTACGGTAACGGGCTGCGGATTGCGCAGGCCGAGCGCGAGGGCTGCGCGGAGTCGCGCTTGGGCCAGGCGGTTGGCCCATTCCGCATCGTTCTCGCCCTGCCGCACCATCTGCACGGTCATGGCGGGCGCCTGGACCGCGGCGGCAACGGGCCAGGTGGCGTACCAGTCGGCTCCGCGGCGCACCATCTGGGCCGGATACGAGGCGAGCACCGTTCGGCGTCCGTCCTTGTCCACGGACGCGGCGGTGATTTCGGCCCGGGCCTTGTCGCCCGACACGATCAGGCTGCTCACAGTGAGTGTGTAGCCTTGGCGGGCGTCCGCGGGCCGCGTGGCCAGCCAATCCAGCCCGGCCTGGAGCAGCGCGGGGTCGGCGGGGTCCAGCGTGGCGGCATAAGCCTGGGCGTCTCCGGCGGCGATGGCGCGGGCCTGGGAGTCCAGCAGGGCGCGCAGCCGCGGCCCCACCGTGGACAGCGCCATGGCCGCGTGCGAGGCAATGGCGCCGGCCTGGCGCAGGCGTTCGGGCTGGAGCGTTTCGGGCGTGTCCTGCGGCGTGTGGTAGTGTGGCACGTCGGCGTTGTCCCAGATGAGGAGCGCCGCCGGGACGTTGGCGCGCAGGAAGGCGGCGTGGTCGCTCCCGCCCTGGAAGGACACCTCGCCCGTGTTGACGTTGAAAAGCGCGGCGCTGGCCTGCAACTGCCGCCCCACGGCGTTGTCGGAGCCGTCCAGCGTCAGCACGCCATCGGACGCCAACCCCACCATGTCCATCTGGATCATGCCGAGGGTGGCGGTCAGCGGATAGCGCGGGTTTTGCACGTAGTGCTCGGCGCCCAGCAGCCCCTGCTCCTCGGCGTCCCATGCGGCAAAGAGCACCGTGGCGTCGGGGACGAAGCCGGCCTGTTGCCAGGAGCGCGCGATTTCCAGCAGGGAGGCCGCGCCCGATGCGTTGTCGTTGGCGCCGCGGTAGATGTCGCCGTTGGCGTCGCTGCCCAGGTGGTCGTAGTGCGCGCCGATGATGACTACCCTGTCGCGCAGGTTGGGGTCGCGGCCCGGCAACACGCCCAGGACGTTTCGGGCCTGCGCTTCCCCTGGCTCGTTGAGGTGCACTTCAAAGTGCGCCTGCACGTTGAGTTCCACGGGGCGATACAGCAGGGACAGGTCGTCCAGCGTGTAGCCGCTGTCGCTCAGGAGCGCCTGGGCCACCTGGGGCAACACCAGAAGCGTGGGCAAACTGTCGGGCAGGTAGTTGGGCTGGCGATACGTGCGGATGCGGTCCACGCGGCTCTCGGCTTCGGTGAGCAGAATCAGCCCGCTGACGCCGTGCTCCAGGGCCTGGCGGTACACCTCGTCGCTGGCCGAGAACTTGCAGAAGGCGATTTGCCCCGCCACGTCCGCGCCGCGAAAGTCCTCTGCGCGGCACTCGTTGACCCAAATCACGCGGCCGTCCGCCGTTCCGCCGCCGGCGTAGCCGCCCCAGGCGAAGGCGAAGTCCTTGCGGTACGCGAAGTCGTCGTACACGACGCCGGCGGTGGTGGTGAAGACGAACGTCGGGACGGCGGTGATTTCGGCGAAGGGGACGGTGAAAGGCTGGAAGTAGCCGTCGGTTCCCGCCGGCTGGAGGCCGAACTCCTGGAACTTCTGGGCGATGTAGTCGCCCGCGGCGCGCCCGCCGCTTGTTCCGGGTTGGCGGCCGCCCAACTCTGGCGCGCACAATGCTTCCACGAAGTCCATCGCCTGTTCGGCGTCAAACATGCGCGCCACGGCCAGGAAGTCGCCGCCCGCCACGGCCGGGCCAGGCTCCCGCGCCACGGGCTGTACGGCGGGCGTCTCCACGGGGGCGGGCGTGGGCTTGCCCGGCGCGGGCGTCGCGGTGGGGCGAGGCTTGCCGGCGACGGCAGTCGGGGCCGCGGCCATGGGCGCAGCCGGACGCCGGAGCGCCTGCGCTCCCGCCCAGATGAGCCCTGCTTCCGCGACGAGCAGCGCCGCGATGAGGGCGATGAGTGCGTTTCGGTTGAGGTTGCGCAGTCGGTTCATGATGTCAGCCTTATGCCATTAGCAGTCAGCCTTCAGCCGTCAGCAGTAAGCCGTCAGCCGCCAGCGATCGGCACGGAGTCTCTACCAGCGGCACATCCGTAACCAGTGTCTGCCGACTGCTGACCGCTGATTGCTGACCGCTACTTCCCTGGTCTCCACACGGCCAGGCCCTCCAGGCCCGGGCTGTCGGGAAACGCGAACACGGCGCCGGTTCTCGTGTCCAGAATCCACAGGTTTCCGTCGGGCAGCGAGCCTGTCCCCAGCCAGAACAGCGAGTAGGAAAGATACGCCCCATCGGGAGACCACGCGATATCCTGCGGCGAGGACTGGCGGTCGCCCATGATCGGGAACACGGTGGCCGTCCCGTCTTCTACCTTGTAGATGTACAACACATACGCGGCCTGGCTGTCGTCCCAGACGGCTGCCGCCAACCTCGCGCCGTCGGGAGACCAGGCGAAATCCATGACGTACCCCCGATCCAGAAGCGCGTAGGCGCCTGTGCCATCGGGCCGCACCAGCCGAACCCCGTTGCCCTTTTCGGTGTCGGTGTACGCCAGCCACTCGCCCGTCGGCGACCAGCGCACCCGCGTCGCATCCGAGGCAACAGGCGACAGCGTGCGGTTGGCCACGTTGTACACCCAGGCCGCGATGGGAATGGGCGCGCTCTCCGGCAAAGTCGGCGCGCGCCCCGGAGGGACGCTGACAACCCCCATGTACGCGCTCAGGGCCAGCGACTGGCCATCGGGCGCCCAACTCACGCTGGTCGCGCTGACGGTGGGGGTGAGCGGGTGGGTCTCGGTGGCCAGGGTGGCCACGTTCACGATGACCAACTCGCTGGTGATGGGGCCGCCCTCTCGGCCGGGGAGCACCGTGCGCAGCCAGGCGACGCGCCGCCCGTCGGGCGACCAGGCCGGTTCGGCCCATCCAAGCGCCGACATGTCGCCGATGCGCCGCTCTACGGGCTTGTCTCCCTCCAGCGTCAGGAGGTACACGCCGCTATCTGGGCTTCGGCCGCCCCCAGTGGCGGACTGCGCGGAGATGCGCACGAAGGCCAATTGCTTGCCATCGGGCGACCACACAGGCCAAGCCTCGTGTTCTGGCGTTTGTGTCAGCGGCCGTATGTTCTGCCCCGCCGCGTCTGCCAGGAACAAGTCCAGGTTGCCCTCGGTGCCGATGGCCGCGTAGGCGATTTGCCGCACGCCCTGCGCCTCCGACGCGGGCCGCAGCCACAGGTATGCGACGGCCGCGGCGCTCAGGAGCACGCACGCCCCCAGCGCCACGACGATGCGGGCGAGGAGGGTATTCAGTTTGTCTGGCGGTCTTTCATTACTCATGAGCCATTAGCCTTTGGCCGTTAGCCATTAGCCGTTAGCCCCTTGCCGTCGGTCAATGCCAACGGCGAAAGGCTATCGGCTAAAGGCCATCGGCTAGTAATGATACTGCCTGCTGGCCGTGATGAGGGCCAGGTTGACGATCTGGCCCACCTTGCCGATGGCCGTCGCCCGTGCGTCATCGGGCGCGCCGCCCCGGAAGGCCGTGGGCCCCGCGTTCCAGGCCAGCGTCGCCGACCTCTCGGCCAGTTCCCTGCAATAGGCGTGCGCGCAGGCGTTGCCCCTCGCGATGGAAGCGCCTGTAACCTGGGCGCTGCGCTCCAGCAGGCCGCCCAGGGTGCTGCTCTTCGCGTCCACGAGGAGATCGCCGTCGGCCGCCCCCACGCTGCCCAGGTGGATCACCGCGTTGCGTTCCAGCGAACGGTAGGGCGTGAACTCGGCCAGGTATGTTTGCGCGCCGGACGTGTCGGAATACCCCGCCGCCCACGCCGCAAAGAGCACGGTGCGGCGCGGCTTGAACTGCTCGGCCTGCCACAGGCGGGCGATCTCCAGCAGGATGCCCACGCCCGCGGGGCCGTCGCTGGCGGTGAGGAACAGGCGGCCCGGGTCAGGCTCGGGCATGTCGTAGTGGGTGGACACCAGGAGCGCCTCCTTGTCCAGCGACGTGTCGTTCCCCGGCAGGATGCCCAGGACGTTGTAGCCGGTTCGCTCTTCCGGTTGGCCCAACTCCACGCGCACGCGCACCTGCACGGCCAGCGGCTGGGCGAACCAGGGGCGGTCGGCGGATGACGCGGCGAATTCGTCCACCTGCGCCTGCAGGTCGGCCACGGTGTAGCCCGCCAATTGCAGCAAGCGGTCGGCTGCCTCGGGTCGCACGTGCAGGATGGGGAAGGTAGGCTTCTCCATGAAGCCGGGCTCGCCCGCCGCCCAGTCGGTGTGCGGCACGGCGTCCTCGGTGATGACGAGGATGGCCCGCGCGCCGCGAATCAGCGCCTCGGTATCAAACGCGGTCGGCATGTTCTTGGCCAGAACCAGCGCCACCTGCCCGCGCAAGTCCAGCCCACGGAACTGGGCGTAGGGCACGTTCTGGCGGGCGAAGCCGACGAAGGTCAGGGGGGCATCGGCGCTGCCCGACCCGCCGTGGCGGTACACCTGCTCGCCGAAGTCGGCCCCGTGCGCCAGGGCCACGGTCTGCCCTGCGGTCTCGGCTTCCAGCACGGGCACGCTGCGGCGCGGCGCGACGACGCGGGTTACCGGCTGCAGGTAACTCTGGCCGCCCGCCGCGGGCAGGATGCCGCACGCTTGCATCTGCGCCGCGATGTATTCCGCCGCGGCTTTGGCCCCCTCGGTGCCGAAGCCCGGGTTGGCCTGCTGGAGTTCCACGATGCGCGCCGCGTGCTGTTGGGCGCTGTCGGCGTCAAACTGGCTGGCCAGTTTGGCGTAGGACACGCCGGGGCTGATCTGGCTCACGATGTACCAGGTGAGCAGCGTGATGGCAGCCACGACGACCACCATGCGCTTGGAGATGAGCGCGGCGGTGTTGACCCCGGCCTCGCGCACAATCCTGCGAAGCCCCTCGCCCGTCAGGTTGAACCCCAGCACGGCGACGAAGAAGGCCATGGCCGGCCAGAAGACCATCCAGGGCGAGGTGCGGATGTAGGCGCGCGCGCCAGCCAGCATGGCTCCCCACTCGGGGACATCGGCAATCGCCACCGTCCCGCCGAACCCTTCCGTCTGGGCGCCGCCGCCGATGAACACGCCCACGAATCCCAGTTCGCCCAGGATCATCAGCACGGCGCCCATCTCCAGCAGAGTGAGCACCACCAGCGCCGGCAGCACGTTGGGCAGGATGTGCCGAACGATGATGCCGCCCTCGGTAAGGCCGATGACCCGCGCGCCCTCTACGAAGGGCTTCTCGCGCAGGCTCACGAACTCGCTGCGGATGTACTGGGCGATCTCGCCCCAACCCACCAGGCATAGCGCGATGAGGAACGCCGACAGCCCTCTGCGGATGTCCAGCGCCAGGATGAGGATCATGCCGGTCAGGAGCATGGGCAGCGAGGACAGGATTTCCACCATGCCCATGATGAGGCGATCGGCCAGCCCGCCCGACCGCCAGCCGGCCACCGCTCCCAGCCCGAACCCCAGCAACAGCCGCGCCATGGTTACGAAGAGGCAGGCCACGAGGGTGTTGCGCGCGCCGTACAGGAGCAGGCTCAGCACGTCCCGCCCCCACTGATCCGAACCCAGCGGGAACTGGTCGGATGGGGGGAAGGGCGGGAAGACCAACTGGCCGTTGATCATCTCGGACGAGCGCTGGGCCGACAGGTAGGGGTTCTGCGAGGCGAAGCGCGGCCCGACGACGGCCACCGCCAGCAGGAACAGCACGATGAGCATCCCTGCCATGAACGGGAAGTTCAGCGTGATGAGCCGCCAGCGGAAGCGCCCCGTGCGGACGGGCGCGTCGGGGGCGTCGCGGCGTCGCTTGCGTATGGAATTGACCGTATCCGAAAGTCGTGCCATGCGAAAGCCTTTGACGGTTGGTCGTTAGCCATTAGCCTTTAGCCATTAGCCGTCAGCGGTCAGCCGCTGGTCGTTAGCCATTGGCCGCTAGCCGGGAAACTTCGCCCACAACACAGGAGGCCACAGGCTCAACCCCGAAGGCCAAAGGCTAATGGCTAATGGCTATAGGCTCCTTTTCAGCCTCGGATCCACATACCGATACGAGATGTCCAGCAGCAAGTTCACGAGCATGAACGTCAGCCCGATGACGAGGGCCATGCCCGCCACGCCGATGTCCTGGCGGTTGCGGATGGCATCCAGCAGGGCGGCGCCGATGCCCGGCCACCCCAGGAAGTACTCCACCACGGGCAGGCTGCCCAGCGAGAACCGAAGCGACACGCCCAGCGCCGTCAGGATGGGCACGGCGGCGTTTGGGTAGGCGTGGCCGCGCGTTACCATCGTGTCGTACAGCCCCTTGGCGTGGGCCGTGCGGATGTAGTCCTGCTCCAGGATGTCCGAGAAGTTCATGTAGGCGATGCGGGCCAGGTGAGCCAGCGGCCGCGCCGCCAACACCAGCGTCGGGATGACCAGGTGGGCGTCCCACCCAAACCCGCCGACCGGCACCAGCCGCACGCCGGTGGCGCGGAACCAGTAGATTTCGGCGATTTGGAGCAGCGCCGCCGCGAAGAAACTGGGCACCGAGACCCCGATGAGGGTCAGCGTCATCGTGCCGAGCGACACCGGCGACCGGCGATGGATGGCCGCAAACACGCCCACGGGGATGCCGATGAGCGCGGCGACCACGAGCGAGATGAGCAGCAGGCCCATGCTCTTGGGGTAGGTGTCGCCGATCATCTGCGCCACGCTCACCTGCCGCGACGTTCGCCCGGAGCGCACCGTGATCGCGCCCATGTTGCCGTGCAGCAGGCCGCTCACGTAGTCCACGGTGGACGTCCACGCGTACTCGGCGGCGGGAAGCGGGTTGTACGACGGCGCGGGCGACGTGGAGTTGCGCGCCATGCGCATCCCGAAGAACGCGAAGAACACAATTCCCAGGCTGACCGCCAGGATGAAGGCCAGGCGTTTGAGCGCGAATCGGATCATCGGACTCCCTGCGCGTGTCGCTATGCATCCAGTATATGCGGAAGGGCGCTTTCGGGCAAAGGTACTCACGATAGATACGCCTGGCGTGAGCCGCAGGTTCAACGCGCCGAGCATCCGCCGGGCTAGGGTGGGAATGGGTGAGGTAGAGGCAGTTCGTAGGGCGGCTTCCCATAGCCGCCACGCAGGTGCGACGCACTTCCGAAAGTGCGTCGCACCTGGTATTCTTACCACCGAGACCGGCGAGAACGCGGAGAATTCAGCGTAAATCTCTGCGGTCTCCGTGCAATCCGCGGTGAATTCGGTTTCGTAGGGCGGCTTCCCATACCGCAGGAGGCCGGGGCAGGTATGGAAACCCGCCCTACTGCTACCGGGTGCTTGTGGGCCTTGACACGCGCGCAAGGATGTGCTAGAAAGATCGTAGGCTGCCGGAGAATGGGACGCGGACATCGCTGATCGCCCCTGCGCCGCCTCGCTCTGAATCGCTGCATCTGTGACGGCCGGGCAGTAGACGCATCCGGCCCCGCTTTTCGGGTTTCCTCGCGGCTGCGGCGCCGCAAAGAAGCAGCCATCGGAGCGCAAAGGCCTCTCGCTGCCACACATCGGATTGGGCCAATCGTCGGGAATCTCTGGACTGAGATTGTAAGGAGGCGCACGATGAAAGGCAGATGGGCATTCATTGGCGGTATGGTGGTATTCCTGCTGGCCCTGGGCGCTGTGTTCGCTCATGCCCAGGGGGCGGCGCCGGTGGGACAGGCGGAGGAGCCGGACACCGGTGGCGCCATACACGGTGCGATCCCATTCTACACCTCTGGCGACATTCCTATTGATGATCAGCATCCTACCCGGAATGGCCGTTCCGAGCGTCGCGTGTACGTGGGGAATGATTGCTGCTACGAGCAGGCCGTACAGTCGCCTACGGCCACCCGCACACCGACCCGCACCCCCACGCGCACGCCGACGCGGACACCGACCCGCACCTCCACGCGCACGCCGACTCGCACGCCCACGCGCACGCCCGCCGACGCTCCCGACCTGGGCGACGCGCCCGACAGCACCAACTCCTTCGGCTACGCAATGAGCGCGTATCCGGGGGTCAAGGCGGAGTTTCCAACGGTGTTCGCGAGCGCTGTGGGTGGGCGGGCCGGCCCGCTGCACCGCAATGAAACCCTGCTGTTCTACCTGGGCGAGTCCATCAGCAGGGAGGAGGAGGCAGACACCGGCCCCGACGCGGACGGCGTGAACAACATCAATCCAAAAGAAGACATGGCGGACCTGGACCGCCGGGATGACGGCCTCAAACTGCCTGCCAGCCTGCCTCACTGCGAGGCGATCGTTTTGGAATATGCGGTAACCGTGCGGGCTGGCGCGCCGAAGGAAGTCTATCTCAACGTGTGGCTGGACTGGGACCGCAATGGGCAGTGGGGCGAAGTTCCGCTGTGCCCAGGCGACAAACCCGCACCCGAGTGGGCGGTCCAGAACGAGGTGGTGAGCCTGCCAACTACACCGGGCTACCATGAGATGACTACGCCCAAGTTCCTGGTGTACAATCCCGACCCGAGCCAAGACCTGTGGGTGCGCATTACGATCAGCGATAAAGAGGCCCCAGATGCCGATGGGAGCGGGCCAGAGAAGGGCTGGGCCTACGGCGAGACGGAGGACTACCGCTTCCGGGGTGTGCTCACTCCTACGTCGACGCCCACCTCCACCCGCACGCCGACGCTCACGCCGACGCGCACACCGACGCTCACGCCGACCCTCACACGTACGCCAACGCGGACACCCACGCGCACGCCGACCCGCACGCCGACGCGGACACCGACCCGCACCCCCACGCGCACCCCCACGCCCGCCGGGAGTTGCTTTGATGGAATCCGGAACGGCAATGAGACAGGAATTGATTGCGGGGGCCGTTGCCCGCCGTGCGACCGCTGTCAAATGTTCACATTGCCCAGCCGTTTTGACTGGCGGGACTACTATACGTTTCCGCCGGTGAGAAACCAGCAAACCTGTGGCGGGTGCTGGGCATTTGCCACCATCGGCGCGATGGATTTGACGCACGTGGTGGAGACCGGCCAACCGATAGATTTGTCGGAGCAAGACCTGATCTCCGACTGTTATTTCCGCGCGGATTGCGAAGGGCGCGGGGCTTCGGAAGATGCCCGAACGGACACGTTCTCGCACGTACAGAATTGGGGGGTTGTGGATGAGGATTGTTTCCCGTTTCAGTCAGGGGCTTGTCGGGGTTCTGACGCCCCCTGTCTTTGCAACTGCAGCGGCGGCGCGTGCGCCAATCCCTGCGGTTGCGCCCGGTGCGCTGGCTGGACGAGCAGATTGTGGACGATCGCGGACTACGGGCACGTGGGCGGCGACCGAACGGCGATCAAGAGGGCGCTCCTGTGCCACGGGCCGCTCCATGCCTGTGGCGGCGGCCACTGCATCGTGATCGTCGGCTGGGACGATGCCACGAATGTGTGGATCATCCGAAACAGTTGGGGCGCCGGCTGGCCTTCGCCCGAGGACCACATCCCTGGGTCTAACGGATACGGGTTGGTGCCCTATGACTATTCCTGGTGCGGGGATGCGTATTATGTGGCCGGCGTGTCTGGGGGGTTCCGATTGGATTTTGAGGAAAATGACGGATTGGCAGCGGGTGATGTGGATGGCGACGGCGCGACCGAGATTGTCCACGGAGACCGGGGGGACGTGGTCCACATCCTGGGCCAGTGGGGGAACCTTGAGCGCTCGTTCGGCCTTGACTTTGAGGAGTACGATGGCTTCGCGGTGGGCGATGTGGATGGGGACGGAAGGGCTGAGATCGTCCAGGGGGACCGCGACGATCGGATTCGCGTGTTCAACATGAGCGGAACCGAGGTCTTGTCCTTCGCGCGCGATTTTGAAGAGGGCGACGGACTGGCTGTGGGAGATGTGAACGGCGATGGCCGGGCTGAGTTCATCCATGGAGACCGCTCGGACGATCGGATTCGGGTGTTTGACCTGCGCGTGTTTGAAATCGCGTCCTTCAGCCGCGAGTATGAAGGGTGGGATGGTTTGGCCGCCGGAGATGTGAACGGCGATGGCCGGGCCGAGATCATCCATGGCGACCGCGACGATCGGATTTACGTACTCAACATGTACGGGACTGTGCTCGCCAGTTTCTACTTGGACTTTGAAGGGCGCGACGGTTTGACCACGGGGGACATCAACGGGGACGGCAGGGACGAGATCATCCACGGCGACCGCGACAACTGGATTCGTGCCCTGGACATGAACGGAAACAAGGTATGGGAGTTCGCCGCGGACTTTGAGCAGGGCGACGGGTTGGCCGCCGGCGACGTGGATGGCGATGGCCGCGCCGAGATCATCCTGGGCGACCGGGGCGACTATATCCGCATCTTCCACGCTGCGGAGGGGACAGGGCACAGCGCGGCGGTTTCCACGCGGATGGACTACCCTTCGGTCTGGCTGGCGTCGCTGGTCAAGAAGGTGTTGCGCCCCAACAACGATCGGGCTTCTTCGTCCTGTCCGCCGCAGACTTCCATCGGCGGCGCACGGGATGCTATGGTGAACCCCGCCGCCTTCTACTGCGCAGCCCTGGGCTATTCGTATACAACCGTGATGACGGAGGAGGGCGAGAGGGGATTGTGTCAACTGCCCACCGGCTCGGTGGATGAGTGGGCGTTCCTGCTCGGCCACGAGGGCGCGGAATACGGCTACTGCAACCGGCAGGGCTACGCGCAAGAAGTAACCACCGACCCGGCCATGTGCTCGCGGTTCGCGACCGATTCGTGCGCCGTGTGCGTGCTGGGCGACGGCACGCGCGTGGAGGTTACGGAACTGATGGGCCTGCGGTTTGAGGACACGGTTTGCGGCGATGGCGCCTGCCGCGACCCCGAGAACGCCGCGTCGTGCCCGGCGGACTGCCCCACCGGCGGCCTGGACGGGTATTGCGACGGAGTGCCCGATGGCATCTGCGACCGCGACTGTGGGCCTGGCGGCGATCCGGACTGCACGTTCCTGTTCCTGCCCACAATCATGAGGGATTTCCTGGTGCTGCCGTGAGCGCAGTGCGCGGCGGAAGGCTTCACGCTCGGCGCAAGCGCAACGCAGAACCGACAACGAAACGCGGGAGGTAGTGAGGTGAAAGGCAAACGAACGGTTTGCGGGGGCATCCTTGCGGTGCTGCTGGTGGCAATGGCCGTGGGGGCGGGCCAGGCCCAGGGGCCTGAATCCCAGGCAACGATGGGCACGTCGTTCGTGTATCAAGGGGTGCTGCGCAGCAACAACAATCCCGTGAGCGGGACGTGCGACTTCCAGTTCAGCCTGTGGGATTTGGGTTCGGGCGGTTCGCAAATCGGCGCGACATGGACCGAAACGGGCGTAACGGTAACGCACGGGTTATTCACCGCGACGTTGGACTTTGGCGCCGGGGTGTTTCAAGGGGACGAGCGCTACCTGGAGATTGCCGTGCGGTGCCCGTCGGGGAGCGGCGCGTACACGACCCTGACGCCGCGCCAGGCGCTCGCGCCGACGCCCTACGCGCTGTACGCCGCCGCGGCGCACTGGGCCAACCTGCTAGGCGTCCCGGCGGGGTTTGCCGACAACGTGGACAACGACACCACCTACACGGCGGGCGCGGGCCTCACCCTCGTGGGGACTCAGTTCAACGTGGTGTTTGCGGGCACCGGCGCGGCCAACACGGTGGCCCGGTCGGATCACGACCACGACGCCCGCTACTGGAAACTGAGCGGCAACAGCGGCACGACGCCAGGCGTGAACTACCTGGGCACCAGCGACAATACGCCGCTGGAACTCAAGGTGAACGGCCTGCGCGCGCTGCGCCTGGAACCGAGCGGCATCAGCCCCAACCTCATCGCCGGGTTCCCGGGCAACAACGTCATCGCGGGCGGCGTGGGCGGCACGGTGGGGGGCGGCGGCGCTTCGGGCGCGACCAACCGCGTAACCGATTCCTACGGGACCGTGAGCGGCGGGGCGAACAACCAGGCGGGCAACGGCAATGTGAACCTGGCAGATGCCACCTACGGCACGGTCGGCGGGGGCCAGGGCAACACCGCCAGCGGCGGTTGGGCCAGCGTCGGCGGGGGTTCCGCCAACGTCGTGAGCGGCACCTACGGCACGATCGGTGGCGGCGAGGGTAACACCGCCAGCGGCGGTTGGGCCAGCGTCGGCGGGGGTTCCGCCAACGTCGTGAGCGGCACCTACGGCACGATCGGTGGCGGTTTTCACAACGCCGCGGGTAGCGTGAACGCCACCGTGGCTGGGGGCTACTACAATGTGGCCAGCAATGGCTCTGCCACGGTTGGCGGGGGCTTCTCCAATGTGGCCAGCGGCGCTGCTGCCACCGTGGCCGGCGGGCAGTACAACATCGCCAGCGGCGCGGGCGCCTTTGTGGGCGGGGGCGGATCGGATGGCAGCACCACGAGCGGCAATCGGGCAGAGGGCCGCGCATCCACCATCGGGGGCGGCTTGGGCAACACGGTTCCGGTAACGGGCACGTACGCGACCGTCGGCGGGGGGTCCGGCAATACGGCCGGCAGCCAAGGCGCGACGATTGCAGGCGGGATGCACAACACAGCCAGCGGCTACAACGCTACCGTGGCCGGGGGCGCGGGCAACAGTGCGAGCGTCGCGGACGCCACCGTGGGTGGAGGATACCAAAACAGCGCCAGCGGCGAGGAGGCTACCGTAGGCGGAGGCCGTAACAATGTCGCTTCTGTTCACTACGCCACCGTCGCGGGCGGCGCCGAGAACACCGCGAGCGGTTACTCATCCACGGTGGGCGGGGGCTATTCCAACACGGCCGGCGGCTTCTACGCCGTCGTGGGCGGGGGTACGGGCAATACGGCCAGCGGCAACGGCGCGACGATCCCAGGCGGCAACGGCGCTCTGGCCGATCACCTGGGGCAGTGGGCGTATGCCAACGGCAACTTTGCGGCCGTCGGCGATGCCCAGACCTCGCTGTACGTGCTGCGCAATACATCCGTCGGCAATGCATGGACGGATCTCTACCTGGATGGCGTTTCCGCGCAGCTCACTATCGCAGCCGGCCAAACGGTGGGGTTTGAGATTTTGGTCGTGGGCCGCTCTAACGGGGGAGAGTCGGCCTGCTACAGGATTCAGGGAGTGGTGGAAAACGTGGCGGGTACGACGGCCCTCATCGGCACCGCCTTGGTTACCACACTGGGCGAAGACGACACTGCCTGGAATGCACAGGCTATCGCCGATACGCGCGAGGACACGCTGCGGGTTCAGGTGAGGGGCAACGGTGAGACTATCCGCTGGGTCGCCATGGTGCGCACGGTGGAGGTCTCCTGGTAGGAGGCGGCGATGAACGGCTCACGCTTGACACGCCATGTTCTGTACCTGCTGCTCCTGGCCGCCCTGTTGGCCCTGATCGCCGTGCCGGCATTCGGCGCGCTTGCCCAATCCGGCGGAGGGTACGGCCTGACCTGGAGCACGATAGGCGGCGGGGGAGAAAGCACGGGCGGCGGCTACGCCCTGGCCGGCACGGTCGGCCAGGCGGGTGCGGGGGCGCTTGCCGGCGGGCCGTACACGCTCGCCGGCGGGTTCTGGCCGGGCGCGGGCGCGAATTACCTGCGGTTCCTGCCGATTGTGATGAAGTAGCGGGCGGCGTTTCACGTGCGACGCACTTCCGAAGTGCGTCGCACGTAGCGTCGGATCATCGCCATCATACTTTGTCTAGCGCCTGGCGCAAATCGGCGATGATGTCGTCGGGGTCCTCTATGCCCACGGACAGGCGCACGAGTCCGTCGCTGATGCCGAGGGCCGCCCGCTGCGCCGCCGTGAGCGCGCGGTGGGACGAATGCGCGGGGTACAGCGCCAGCGTGTACAGGTCGCCCAGCGTGGTGGCGGGCACGCACAACTCCAGCGATTCCAGGAACTTGAACACGCGCCGCTTGCCCGCGCCGGCGATGACGAACGAAACGACGGCTCCGTACAGCCCGCCGGCGAAAAGGCTCCGGGCCAGGTCGTTCTGGGGGTGGCTCTTGAGGCCGGGGTAGTACACGCGCTCCACCTTGGGGTGCGCCTCCAGCCAGGCGGCCACCCAGGCGGCGGTCTTGCACTGGCGCTCCAGGCGCAGGGGCAACGTCTTCAACCCGCGCAGGGCCAGGTACGCCTCGTTGGGCCCCAGGACGCCGCCTATCGTCTTGGCGACGTCGCGCAGCGCGGCGCAGTTGTCCTTGTTGGAGACGACCACGCCGGCCAGCACGTCGCCATGCCCCGAAAGGTACTTGGTGGCGCTGTGCACCACGTAGTCGGCCCCCATCTCCAGCGGGCGCACCAGGAGCGGCGTCGCGAAGGTGTTGTCCACGATCACCTTGGCGTCCACGCTGTGGGCCAGTTCGGCGATGCGGGCGATGTCGGCCAGCCGCAGCAGGGGGTTGGATACGGTCTCCAGGAGCAAGACGCGCGGACGCACCGCGTTGAGCATGCGTCTCACCGCGTGGGTGTCGGTGAAGTCGCCGAAATGGACGCGCACCCCCAGCGCGGTGAAGAACCGCGACAGCAGGGCCGTGGTCGCGCCGTAGAGGTCGCGGGCCGCCAGCACGTCGGCTCCGGCCTGGGCGCCCGCCGCCAGGAGCGCCGCGTGGATGGCCGCCATGCCCGAGGCAAAGGACACGGCCCCCTCGCCCCCCTCCAGCGACGCCACCGCGGCCTCAAAGGCGGCGCAGGTGGGGTTGCCGTGGCGGGTATAGACGAACCCAGCGGTGGGGTCCTCAAAGGCCTGATCCAGCAACTCCATGTCGGGATAGACGTAGGTAACCGAGTTGTAGATCGGCGTAACGACAGGGGTGCAGTTGGGCCGCGTGGGGCGCTCGCCCGCATGCACGGCTCGTGTGGCGAACTTCCAGGTCGTCTTGTCCATCGTTGCCCTCCGGGGAAGCGGTCAGCCGACAGCGGTCAGCCGCTGACGGCCGATTGCTGCATGAGAAACTCGTCCACCAGGGCCAGCGCCTCGGCCTCGCCGGCGTAGGCACGCACGGTGATGCCCGGTTCGGTGCATCCCAGGATCATCTTGGACAGGGGCCGGCCCTGCTGGTACAGGCACAGCACCGGCTTGCCATGCGCCAGCGCGTAGCAGATTTCGTAGCCAACGCCCAGCGACGGGGTGGAGACCTCGGCCACCAGGCAGTCGCTCTGGCGAATCCACGCCACGTCGCGCTCGTACACCTGCTGGGGGGTATTGGCGGCTTCTTCGGCCAGCACGTCGTCGCGGGCCACGTGGGTGGTGGGCACGGTGTGCCCGCGCGCCTGGATGTGCTCCACGATGCGACGGAACATCGCCACGTGGGTTCGTTCTCCCATGATGGTTCCCGCGAAGTAAACTTGCATGGGCGCGCTCCGGGATAGGAATCGCATCAGGTGCGATAAGACTGAATCAGGGAAGCGTCCTCCTGGTGGCCTTTACACAAATGCGCAACGGGGCATTCTGTGCAGAGAGGCTCGCCGTGGTTGAAACAGAACGCGGTGCCGATGTGCATGAGACCGTCGTCCAACTCACCGGGTGTGTGCTTGCCGTCGGCCAGAAGAATCGCCGCGGGGATACGCTGAATCTCAACGGTCTTGGGTGGCCGCGTATGTGTTCGCAGGTGCTTCATGCACAAGTCCGCGTAGGCACCCGCCAGGTTGGAATCCGCGGTCGCCTTGACGCTGTGCTTGCCTCGGATATTTGTGATGCGCAGGTAGTGCAGGCCGCCCTTGCCTTGACCGGGTTGCACCACGTCCCACCTTCGGTATTCATTTTCCGAAGCCCACTCCAGCAGGAAGCCCGTCCGCCAAAGGACACGGCCCGCGTTGCTGTCAAATGGGACCTCAAAGCTGTAGAGGCCCCAGCTGACATCGGTGCGGGTTGACAGGCGATAGGAGTGCACGATCCACTTCGCGAACAGGTGCGCGGCCTTGTCGCCGATGGCCTTGCCCAGGCCGTAGCGGGGGTGGTCTTTGATCTGCTGCGACATACATTCGGCAGAAGGCCAACTCTGAATGTAATCCAGAAGCGCCGTTGAGGTGTCTTCCCCCGCGGGCGCGTCCTTGGTCAACAAAAGTGGGACGGCAAGGCTCGTGCCCCATCGGAACATGGCGTAGCCCAGCACCTGACGGGTGTTATCAAGGAACAGGTTGTACCGACTGGCGCGCGATTGATTCGCTTCGGCCCAGAGCGACGCGCGGACTTTGGCAACCGCCTCGTGCGCCGATGTGATCTGGTCCACGGCAATGCCCAGCTCCTTGAAGAACTCCTCCGGGCGGTGGAGGAAGCGGACTTCCTGGCGGTACAATTCGTTGGTTACCTGCGCCAAGAGCATCCGGACGCCGGGCGTATCGGGACCCTGGTCCAGGACAGCGTTGAGGAGAAGGTATCGGACGAGCAGTTCGCGGCGCGAACAGGCTCCATCGCGCTTGTCAAGATCTGTCAGCTGCCCGGCACCATCAAAATAGTGCTGGAAGATCTCCACGCCCTGGAGGTCAGGCCGGGAAGGGAACGAGTGGCCTACCTCGGCGATCGCGGTAACCAGTTCCCATGCCCATTCATTCTTCGGCGGGTTCATCGTCAATGGCCTCGTAGGGGTGGGCCGGTCGCGGCTCCCGCAGCGCGGCGAACCCTGGCAGCGAGAATTGCCCGGTTTCCCGCTGCTTGTTCTGGTCCGCCAGATATGCCTGGTCGCGCACCGGCAGTTTGTCAAAGCGAGCGATCAACTGCTCTCGCAAATGGAGGGGTTCGGTCAGTCGCCTCCTGGCCACTTCCAAGTAGGTCTCGTGGACCTCGTAGCCTACGCACCGCCTACGGAGCGCATGGGCAACCTTCGTGGTTGTGCCTATGCCGAGAAACGGGTCTAGCACGAGATCGCCTACATAGGAGTAGAGGCGGATGAGACGGTACGGAATCTCTTCGGGGAAGGGGCACGGGTGCGGCAGATGATTGGGGGGCACCGGCGCGATATGCCATACGTTGTTCGCGATCTCGCGCGTGAAGATGTCGTCTATCTCGTAACGACTCTCTTCTTTTTCGGCCTCGGTCCGGTTCTCAAATATCTTCGGCCCGGGCTTGCGGAATACCAGGATGGACTCGGTCATGATGTTCGGGTTGAAGTAGCCGGGGAAAGGCTTCTGGATCGTAACCCCCGCCCGTTTCACGCCACCCGTTACCTTATGCCAGATGATGTGCTCGTGGAAAACGTAGCCGATCCTCTCCATCATCACCGTAAAGTCCTGGGGGACAGGGTACTGGCGGCCGTCCTGGAGGACTGTCCCGATCACCACGGCGCAAAACCCCCCAGGCTTCTGCACGCGCAGAACCTCTCTGAAGCACCGCTCCATGAAGGACAGGTACTCCTCGTACTCGGTGCCCCGACGGGTGCGATACCAGGCCGAGGGGTCTTCCACGTGCTGGTCGTAGTCAATGGCGTTCCAGTATGGGGGGCTGGTTACGACCAAGTCCACAGTCCCGTCGGCCAACTCATCCATGCGCTCGCAGGATTTGCAATACAGCTGGCAGTCCATCATACCCCCGCTCATGGCTGGCTCTTCCATAACGTTTCCGCCGCGGCTTGCCGCGCAGCGCCTTCCTCCGAAATCCTGCCCTGATTATACGATGGCTTAGCGTTCCAGGCAAGGGCGGCCCATCCTACAGGCCCGACGTCCCCATTCGCCTTGCGACGCCTGCGGGCGTATAATCGCACCGAATGGAGGGTATCGTATGCCGCACATCCATCGCGGGATTCTCATCGTCTTGGACAGCGTAGGGGTGGGCGCGCTGCCCGATGCGGACGTGTACGGCGACGCGGGAAGCCACACCCTGGCGAACACGGCCCGCGCCGTGGGCGGCCTGCGCCTGCCCCACATGGGCCGCATGGGGCTGGGCCGCCTGGCCGACATCCTGGGCGTGCCGTCCGACCCCGCGCCCATCGGCGCGTTCGGACGCATGGCCGAGGCCTCGGCGGGCAAGGATACGACCATCGGCCACTGGGAGCTCATGGGCATCCACTCGCCCAGGCCGCTGCCCACGTACCCCAACGGCTTCCCGCCGGACCTAATGCGCCGCTTTGAGCAGGCCATCGGGCGCGGGACCCTGGGCAACTACCCGGCGTCGGGCACGGAGATCATCCAGGAACTGGGCGAGGAGCACATGCGCACGGGCAAGCCCATCGTGTACACCTCGGCCGACAGCGTGTTCCAAATCGCCGCGCACGAGGACGTGATTCCCATAGAGGAACTGTACGCCATGTGCCGCACGGCGCGGGCGCTGCTCACCGGCGAGCACAACGTGGGGCGGGTCATCGCGCGGCCCTTCGTGGGCGCGCCAGGCCACTTCGTGCGCACCGAGCGGCGTCGCGACTTCTCGGCCCCGCCGCCGGCCCCCACGGTGCTGGACCATCTGACCGACGCGGGCATCCCCGTCGTGGCCATCGGCAAGATTGAGGACATCTTCGCGGGGCGCGGCATCACCGAGGCGGTCCACACCAAGAACAACGCCGACGGCATGGATCAGACCCTGGCGGCCATGGAGCGCATCGCGCGCGGCCTCATCTTCACGAATCTGGTGGATTTTGACATGGTGTACGGGCACCGCAACAACGCCGAGGGCTACGCCCGCGCCCTGGAAGAGGTGGACGCGCGCCTGCCCGAATTCCAGGAGCGGCTGCGGCCGGGCGATGTGCTCATCCTCACCGCCGACCACGGATGCGACCCCACGACGCCCAGCACCGACCACTCGCGGGAGTACGTGCCGCTGCTCGTGGTCGGGCCGGAGATTCGCGCTGGCGTGGACCTGGGCACGCGCGCCACGTTCGCCGACCTGGGCGCAACGGTCGCTGAGTTCTTCGGCGTCGCGGGCACGGGCTTCGGGACGAGTTTCGCCCGCCTGGTGGCGCGATAGGCGCTGGCAGTCTCCTCGCAGCGTCCTCCTAGCCGTTTTACCGCCGAGACCACGGAGACCGCAGAGCCGTTTACGTTTCGCCGCGTGCTCTGCTGCTCAAGAGTGGCCTTGTCTCCTCAACAGTGCTCCTTGGGAGGCTGCCGACGCTGCGGCGCACGAAAAAGACCCCCGAGGGCATTCGCGCCCCCGGGGGTCTTGCTGTCCGCTGACGGCTGACGGCTTTAGAAGAACACCTTGGCCAGTTCGTACAGTTCCAGGTCAAGTTTCTTGTTGGACGCCACGGCGTGCTCCAGTTCTACGGGCACGATCTTGTTGCCCTTGAGGGCGGCCATGTAGCCGAAACGCCCCTCACGGATGAGGTCCACGGCGAAGACGCCCAGGCGCGTCGCCAGGACGCGGTCAAACACCGACGGGCTGCCGCCGCGCTGCAGGTGCCCCAGCACCACCGTGCGCGCCTCAAACCCGATGCGCTTCTCAATCTCCTTGGCGACGCGCTCGCCCAGGCTGCGCTTGTCCAGGCGCACGTGGCCGAAGGCATCGCGCTCGCCCAGGTCTTCGGGCTCGGGCAGGTCGGTGATCTTGGCGCCCTCGGCCACGACGACGATGGCGAAGTTCTTGCCGGCGTCGCGCCGATTCTTCAGGTGGGCGCAGAGGGCGTCCATGTTGGTGGGCGACTCGGGCACGGCGATGAAATCGGCCCCGCCGGCCAGTCCTCCGACCACGGCGACCCACCCGGCGTCGCGCCCCATGACCTCCACGACGATGACGCGATGGTGCGCGGTGGCCGTGGTGTGCAGTTTGTCCAGCGCGTCGGCGACGGTGGTGGTGGCCGTGTCAAACCCGATGCAGTAGTCGGTCTCGGCCACGTCGTTGTCCATGGTCTTGGGCACGCCCACGGCGGGCAGGCCCTTGGCGGCCAGCGCCGCCGCCACGCTCAGCGTGTCGTCTCCGCCGATGGCCACCAGGCCGTCCAGTTGCATGGCCTTGAAGTTGGCGAAGACCTTCTCCATCATCTTGGGGTCTTTCAGCGGGTTGGTGCGAGAGGTGCCCAGGATGGTGCCGCCCACGTGCAGGATGCCCGACACGGACTTGGGCGTGAGCGGCTCGTAGATGCCCTCCACCATGCCCTGCCAACCGTTGCGGATGCCCACGACTTCCCACCCGTACTGAAACGCCCGACGGGCCACGGCGCGGATGGCCGCGTTGAGGCCCGGGACGTCGCCTCCTCCTGTCAGAACTCCGATTCTCATACGATTTCCTCCCAGGAATTGCGGTTTGCTATTCTTCCGCGCCGCCCAGATGGGCGCTGCGGAACTGCTTGGGCGCGTCCACGAACGCGCCGCTGGCCGTGATGCGGCCCGCCGACTTGAACAGGCGAATCTTCTCGCGGACGCGCTCCTTAACGCGCTCCCGCGCGACGCTCAACGCATGGCGAGGATCCACCGAGTCGGGGTGCTTGGCCAGCCCCTCCTTGATGCCCTCGGTGAAGGCCTCGTTCAGGTACGTGGCCACGTTGATTTTCGCGATGCCGTACTGGATGGCCTCCTCAATGCTGGACTCGCGGACGCCCGAAGAGCCGTGCAGCACCAGCGGGATGCGGGTCTTCTCGTACACGGCCTTGATGCGCGCGATGTCCAGTTCGGCCTCCTGGGAGCGCATGGCGTGCACCGACCCGCAGGCCACCGCCAGCGAGTCCGCGCCTGTCAGGCGGATGAACTCCGCCGCCTGGTCGGGGTCGGTCATCAGGGCCTCCACCTGCTCTTTGGTCAGGTGCTCGTCGGACTGCGCCACGCGGCCCAGTTCGGCCTCCACGGGGATGCCCACGATGTGGGCGATGTCGCAGATCTTCTTGGTGATGGCGACGTTCTGCTCAAACGGGAGTTTGGAGCCGTCAAACATGAGCGACGTGAAGCCGGCATGGAGACAGCGCACGTTCTGCTCGTAGTCGGTCCCGTGATCCAGGTGCAGCACCACGGGCACGTCCACCAGGCTGGCCGCGATTTTCACCAGCCCTGCCGCGTAGGCCAGGCCCGCGTAGCGAATGGCCCCCTGGCTCACCTGCAAGATGACCGGCGCGCGCTCTTCTTGCGCCGCCTCCACGATGGCCTGCACCTGCTCCATGCAGTTCGCGTTGAACGCGCCAACGGCGAAATGGTCCTGCACCGCGCGCTGCAACAGTTCTTTGCTGGTTACCAACGGCATAGTCTCTTCTCCTTGCCTGACGATAATTTCTTCGCGCGGTCCTGTGCGCCGCGCGTGATTCAAGGCTTGGTCCTGCGGAACCGCAGCACCCACTCGTGGTGGGCTGGCCCCTTGGCCTCTGGGCATGGCTCGTCGGACGCGCGAATCCCTCTCACCACGTCGCTCCCCTCGGTCCCGACGGCCACGGTGTAGTCCACGCCTGGCTCCATGGCGAAGTCCGCGTAGCCCGGATCCACGTAGGGCTTCAGGCCGGTGTAGAACGCATCCGAGCCGCCACTCCAGGTTACCTCAATACGGATTCCCGGGACGCCGCGCTCCTCCTCGTCAAAGACGAAGATGGCGATGACGTCGGGGCCGGCGCCCGCCGCGCACACGCTTTCCTTCGCGACGAGGCGGAAGACCTGCATGGCTGGCGGAGTGGTTGGCGTCGCCGTCGGCGCGGGCGATGGCGTCGGCGTTGGCGTCGGCGTCGCGGTCGGCGCGGGCGTGGGGGTGGATGTCGGGGTGGGCGCCGGTGTGGCAATGTACACCAGGAGCCTCGCCGTGATTCCCCCCAGTTGCTCGGCCAGGCGCGCCATGGCCCGAATGTGCGACAGGCTTGCGCCCTGGTCCAGGCGCGTTTCGGCCACCTGAGCCACGAACGCCCCCGGGTCGCGCACGCCCAGCAGGGCCAGCCGTGCTCGCGCCGCGTCCAGGTCGCCGGTCAGCGCATAGCCATCGGCCACCAGGTCGGCCCACAGCGCCTTGCGCTCGGCCATGAGATCGGCGGGGTCGGTCTCCGTGTACTGGACGGGCCACACCACCCACGCCAGGACAAGCCCCACGGCCAGGCCCAGCGCCAGGCCCAGCATGGCCCAAAGCCCAATTCTCGCGCGCGGCGGCGCCTGCACCGATACGGGCCTCATGGCTGTTTCAGCGCCTCCATCAGTTTCAGCACCCGCAACGCGCCACGGGTGTCGCCGCGCGCTTCCAGCGCCGAGGCGGCCTGCGACAGCGTCTGCTCGGCCTGGGGGCCAAGGAGCGCCACGGCGGCGCGGGCCTGCGCCAAATCCCCGGTCAGTTCCCACTGCTCGCTGACCATCTGAATGTACAGGTACTGATGCTCCGCGCGCAGGTCGGGCAGGTCGGTGTCATAGTACTGCACGGGCCACACGACCCAGCCGATGACGCCGCCCAGCGCCAGGCCGATGACCAGCCCGATGAGGGCGGCCAGCGCCCGTTTTACCCATACCGGCATGTGAGCCATTCCCTCCGTGTGGCGCACAACAGGCCCAAAAAGAGCGGGGGACTTCCCCCCGCTGCCACGGTGCGCGTCCGACGCCGCTTGTCAAACCTCGCGCGACTCTGCTATAATAGTCCCGTCTGGTGCCGAAGGTGGGAGTCGAACCCACATGAGGAGTGATCCTCAACGGTTTTTGAGACCGTCGCGTCTGCCATTCCGCCACTTCGGCGCAGCAGGTGAACCTGCGAAACCTGTGGAGAGTATAGCGCAACGGGGAACTTTCGTCAAGTTGCTGAGCGGAGGGGATTGGTTCCGTCTTGTGTTGGCGGCCAAGGCGCGACGCGCTTTCGGGAGTGCGTCGCACCGATGCCCTCCCGAAGGGCGCGGGGATACCAAACCTCACCCCCGGCCTTCGGCCTCCCCCTCTCCGCGCGCGGAGAGGGGGAACGAGGGGGTGAGGTAGTCCGCGTGTAGTTCACCAACGGGAGGTGAAACTGAGTCGGCGGAGGGGCTTCGGCTCAGCATGACGCGGGTCAGGGCGGGGGCGGCGTGGGGCGCACTAGGAGGTAGGGATGAGGACCTTCACAGCGGTTGTTGAGAAGTGTCCCGATACGGGGTTGTATGTCGGCTATGTGCCGGGCTTCCCGGGGGCACACACACAAGCGGCAACGCTTGACGAACTGCAGAAGAATCTGCAAGAAGTCATTGAGATGCTGCTGGAGGACGGTGAGCCATCGCTTGAAGCCGAGTTCGTCGGTACCCAGACGGTGGTGATTGGCGGATGATGGCCAAGTATCCCGTCCTCAAGACAAGGATATTGGTCTTACCGTAGAAGAGTTGCTGAAGCACAGATGATGGGGTGATTATCCCATCGGCAATGCGTCTCACTCGCGCCTCCACCAGCATTCCCCTGCCCCGCGGAGCACATCCAGGGCGGGGGCGGCCCTTGCAGTTTGGAGCATTATGGATGAACAACGCCTGATCGCGCAGGCTCAACGGGGAGACCTGCACGCCTTCAATCAACTGGTGCTGGCGTATCAGTCCACCCTGTACAACGTCGCCTATCGTATCCTGGGCGACAGCGACGCGGCGGCCGACGCGACCCAGGATGCCTTCGTGTCGGCCTATAAGGCCATCGCTCGCTTTCGCGGCGGCTCGTTCAAGGCGTGGCTGCTGCGCATCGTTACCAATGCCTGCTACGACCAGTTGCGGGTCAAGCAGCGCCGCCCTACCGACTCGCTGGATGATATGCTGGTGGAGCCGGAGCACGACGCCACGCTCCGCGATGACTCCGAAAGCCCCGAGGATTTCGTGCTGCGGCAGGAACTGGGCGCGGCCATCCAGCAGGGGTTGAGCGTGCTGCCGCCCGACCAGCGCATCACGCTGGTTCTGTCGGACATTGAGGGCCTGAGTTACGAGGAAATCGCCCAGGCCACCCAGGTCTCCCTCGGAACGGTCAAATCCCGGCTCAGTCGCGCCCGCTCCAAGTTGCGCGACTACTTGCTCCACAACGGGGAACTTTTGCCCGCCGCCTACCGTCTTCAAGGCGGTACAGGCTAGAGGAGCCGGTTCATGGCATTCTGGATGCGAGGTAAACACAAGCAAATCAAAGAGAATCTGTCGGCCTACCTGGATGGCCGTCTGGACCCGAAGCAGGCCGCCGAGGTGGAGGCGCACCTGGCCTCGTGCGCCGAATGCGCCTGGGAGAAGCAGACGCTGGAACAGACGCGGCGGTTGGTGCAGATGGCGCCTCGGGTAGCCGTTCCACGTTCGTTTGTCGTCAGCCCGGCGCAGGTGGAGAAGCCGACGCGCGCGGGCGCATTCGCCGTCGCGCCGCTGATGGCCCTGCGGACGGCGACGGCTGTGGTGGGCGTGTTGCTGGCGTTCGTGATCGCGGGCGACCTGTGGCTGCGGCCCCTGGCGCCTGCTCCTGCTCCCGCCCTGGCGCCGATGGTGAGCGCGCCGTCTGCCCCCGCAGGCGATAAGCAGGCGTTCGGCGCGACCCCAGAGCCGACGCTCACGGAGGAGCCCGTCATGAAACTGGCGGCCCAGCCGCAAACCGAGACCCCCGCCCCCGCCGCTGCGCCCGAGGCGACTCCTGCCGTGCCCTCGCCCGAAGGGGACGGGCGCGGCGCGTTCCAACCCGAGGCGACGCCGGAATTGGCCGCGCGGGACCTGTCGGCGACCGAGCGCGGTGAGGTCGGAGCGCCCTTCTGGGCCGAGGTCTGGGTGTGGCGCGCCGCCGAAGGGGCGCTGGCAGCCATGTTTGTGGCGCTCCTGGTGATCACGGTAACGGGCTGGCGGCGCGTGGCCCGCATGTGAGTCTGGATGTTTCCCGCCTCACCGCGGAGCGCGCCGAGAGCGCAGAGGTTTTTCGTATCTCCGGGTGAGGCCTGTAGGGCAGGTTTCCATACCTGCTCACGGTGCGGCGGCTACGGAAAGCCGCCCTACGAAACTCACCGCGGAGCGCGCCGAGAGCGCAGAGGTTTTTCGTATCCTCTCTGCGTGCTCGGCGTTCTCGGCGGTGAGAGCCGTTTGCTCAAACGCGGGTTCCTGCGCCTGAAATCAAAAGATACCCTCTCCCTTCGCCCGCGGTTGACTTTTCGCCCCGTTGCGATAGAATGAACCCCGCAGCGTGGGGCAAGTTGTCAACTTGCCCTACCGACGGGAGGAAGGACCATGGCCCAACCGAGACTTGTGTTGCTGGACGGCCACGCCCTGGCGTATCGGGCCTATTTCGCGTTGCCGCCCAACCTGAGCACCCGCGACGGCGAACTCACCAGCGGGACGTTCGGTTTCGCCTCCATGCTCCTGAAGGTCCTCCAGGAGTTGAAGCCCGACTACATCGCCGTTACCTTTGATGTGGGGCGCACCTTCCGCCACGACCTGTCCACCGAGTACAAGGCCACCCGCGCCAAGATGCCCGACGAACTGGCCGTCCAGATGAACCGCATTCGCGAACTCGTCGCCGCGTTCAACATCCCCGTGTTTGAACTGGACGGGTACGAGGCCGACGACGTTCTGGGGACGCTGTCGCGCCAGGCCGCCGAGCAGGGCATTGAGACCATCATCGTAACCGGCGACACCGACGCCTTCCAACTCATTGACGACCGCGTCAAGGTGTACACGTCGGGCCGCCAGTTCTCGGAGACCAAACTGTACGACGAGGCGGCGATCGTGGAGCGGTACGGCCTGAAGCCCCGGCAACTCGTGGACTTCAAGAGCCTCACCGGCGACAAGTCCGACAACATCCCGGGCGTGGCCGGCATCGGCGAAAAGACCGCCGCGCAACTGCTCCAGAAGTACGGGACGCTGGAAGGCATCTACGAGCACCTGGACGAGATAGACAACAAGCGCGTGCGCACCGCCCTGGAGCAGGGTCGCGAGGCGGCCTTCCAGAGTCGCAAACTCGTGCAGATTGTGCGCGATGCGCCTATCCAACTGGACTTGAAGGCGTGCCGCGTCAGCAACTACAACCGCGAGAAGGTAGTGTCCCTGTTCCGCGACCTGGAATTCCGCACGCTCCTCGGGCGGCTCCCTGGCGAGCAACGGCCCGAACCCGCGCCGGCGGCCGCCCTGCAGATGCCGCTGTTCGGCGCTCCTGAGGCGGCGGGCGGCGCGCCGTCCACAGCGGGCGCATCGCCCACCGGCGACTACCGCGCCGTGGACACGCCCGAGGCGCTCCGCGACCTGGCCCAACACTTGCGCCAGGCGACCGGCCTGGCCGTGGACGTGGAAACGGATTCCACCGTGGCCATGACGGCGGAACTCGTGGGCATCGCGCTGAGCGACCGCCAGGGCGTGGGCTACTACGTGCCGGTGGGGCACAAGGGGGCCACCGCCCGCAACGTGCGGCTCGCCGAGGTGCGCAAGACGCTGGGCCCCATCCTGGCGGACCCGGCCATCCCCAAGTACGCGCACAACGGCAAGTTTGACCTCATGGTGTTGCGGAATCACGGCATGGACCTGTCGCCCCTCGTCTTTGACACCATGATCGCCGAGTGGCTTGTGGATCCGGCCAGCCGCAACCTGGGGCTGAAGAACCTGGCCTGGGCGCGGCTGCACGCCGACATGACCCCCATCACGGACCTCATCGGCACGGGCAAGGGGCAGATCAGCATGGCGGCCGTCGGGGTGGAGCAGGTGGCCCCGTATGCCGCCGCCGACGCCGACATGACGCTGCGCCTGGTGGCGGCGCTGGAGCCGGAACTGCGCTCGCGGGAACTCTGGCGGCTGTTTGAGGAAGTGGAGATGCCCCTCGTGCCGGTGCTGGCGCGGATAGAGGAGAACGGCGTGGCGCTGGATTTGGCGCTCCTGGCGGAGATGTCGTGGGATTTGGCCCAGCGCCTGAGCGAGTTGGAGAAGGAAATCTATGGGTGGGTGGGCTACGAGTTCAACATCAACTCCACCCAGCAACTCAGCGACGCGCTGTTCGGCAAACTGGGCCTGCCCGCCAACGGCCTGCGCAAGACCTCGTCGGGTTCGTATTCCACCGCGGTGGACACGCTGGAGGCGCTGAAGGACAAGCACCCTGTGGTCAACCTGATCCTGGAGCACCGCCAACTGTCCAAGATCAAGTCCACCTACGTGGACGCGCTGCCCAAACTGGTGAACCCGAAGACGGGCCGCGTCCACACGTCGTACAATCAGACGGGGACGGTTACGGGGCGGCTGTCGTCCAGCGACCCCAACCTGCAGAACATCCCCGTGCGCACCGACGTGGGGCGGCGCGTGCGCAACGCCTTCATCGCGGAAAGCGGCTGGACTCTCATCAAGGCCGACTACTCGCAGGTGGAACTGCGCATCCTGGCGCACGTGAGCCAGGATGCGGCCATGCTGGAAGCCTTCGCGCGGGGCGAGGACATCCACGCCACGACGGCGTCGGCGGTGTACGGCGTGCCGCTGTCGGAGGTTACGCCCGAACTGCGCCGCGTCGCCAAGACGGCCAACTTCGCCGTAACGTATGGCGTTACGGGCTACGGCCTGGCGCAGAGCACGGGCCTGTCGCAGGAGGAGGCCGAGCAGTTCATCCGCAACTACTTCGCGCGCTTCCCCAAGGTCAAGGAGTATCTGGAGCGCACCAAGAAGGTGGCGGCCGAGCGCGGGTGGGTGGAGACGCTGCTGGGGCGCAGGCGCTACTTCCCCGAACTGAAGTCCACCGCGCCCATGCACGCCCAGGCCCGCGCCGCCGCCGAGCGCATGGCGATCAACATGCCCATCCAGGGCACCGCCGCCGACATCATCAAGATCGCCATGGTGCGGCTGCAGAAGGCGCTGGACGAGAGGGGCCTGCGCTCCAAACTCATCCTGCAGGTGCATGACGAGTTGGTGCTGGAAGCGCCCGAAGCCGAAGTGGAGGAGACGTCGGCGCTGGTGAAGAACATCATGGAGGGCGCCCTCAAACTGGACGCGCCTCTGAAAGTGGACATCAAACACGGATGCAATTGGGGAGAAATGGAATGACGGAATTGTTGAGCCAGCAAGTCGCCGATTTGGTGGCGAAGGCCATCAAGAAGGCCCAGAAGAGGGGCCACCTGCCCGCCTTTGACATCCCGGAAATCGTCGTGGAGCGCCCGAAGCAGGAGACGCACGGCGACTATTCCACCGCCGTGTGCATGGGCCTAGCGAAGTACGCCCGCATGGCGCCGGTCAAGATTGCCGAGATCGTCGTGGCGCACCTGCCCAAGGCCGAGTTCATCGGCAATGCCGAGGTGGCGCATCCCGGCTACCTCAACTTCACGCTGGACACGGGCTGGGTCTGCCGCCAGGTGGACGCCATCCTGCAGGCGGGCGAGGACTTCGGCCGACCGAACATCGGACGGGGCAGGCGCGTGCAGGTGGAGTACGGGAGCGCCAACCCCACCGGCCCGCTCCACATGGGCACGGGCCGCAACGTGGTCATCGGCGATACGCTGGCCAACGTGCTCCAGGCCGCGGGCTACAACGTCCACCGCGAGTACTACGTCAACGACGCGGGCAGCCGAATGCGCGCGTTCTACGAGACGCTGTACGCCCGCTACGCGCAGGCGCTGGGGCGCGACGTGCCCGTGCCCGAGGACGGCTATCACGGGCAGTACATGGTGGACATGGCCGCCGAGATCGTTGCGCGCGAGGGGCCCCGCTTCCTGGACATGCCGAAGGAGCAGGCCCTGGCCGAATTGGGCAAGTTGGGGCTGGAGTTGATCCTGGCCCAGGCGAAAGAGGACCTGGCGCGGATGGGCATCGTGTACGACAACTGGTTCTCGGAGCAGAGCCTGTACGACGACGGCACGTTCGGCCGCGTGATGACGATTCTGCGCGAGGGCGGGTACGTGGTGGAGAAGGAGGGCGCCATCTGGTTCACGTCGCCCGACCTGCCCGACGATGAGGTGCTCATCCGCTCCGACGGGACGCCGCTGTATTTCGCGTCGGACATCTCCTACCACTACAACAAGTTCGTCCTGCGCGGGTTTGACTGGGTGATTGACGTGTGGGGGGCCGACCATCAGGGGCATGTGCCCGGGATGAAGGCCATGATGCCGGCGCTGGGGCTGAACCCTGACCAGTTGACCATCATTCTGTATCAGTTGGTAACGCTGCGGCGCGGCGGGGAAATCGTCCGCATCTCCAAGCGTACCGGCGACATGATCACCCTGCGCGAGGTGCTGGACGAGGTGGGCCCCGACGCCGTGCGTTTCTTCCTGCTGGCGCGTACCGCCGACTCGCAGATGGACTTTGACCTGGAACTGGCCAAGGAGCAGTCGCAGGAGAATCCGGTGTACTACGTGCAGTACGGGCACGCGCGCATCGCCAGCATCCTGCGCTACGCGGAGGAGCAGGGGATGGCCGACTACGCGGGCGGCGACGTGCGCCTGCTGGTTACGCCGCCGGAGCAGGCGCTCATCCGCAAGATGCTGGAACTGCCGGAGGTGCTGGAGCAGGCGACGACGAAACTGGCGCCGCACCTGCTGCCGCACTACGCCCAGAGTTTGGCGGCGACGTTCCACTCGTTTTACAAGGAGTGCCGCGTCATCTCGTCGCTGCCCGAGGATCGCGAATTGAGCCGCGCGCGGCTGAAGTTGGTGCTGGCGGCGAAGATCGTGCTGGCGCGGGTGCTGCGCTTGATGGGGGTCGCCGCGCCGGAGCGGATGTAGGGGGCGGGCACTAGCCGATAGCCTATAGCCGTTGGCCTTTAGCCTTTAGCAAGGGGAGGGCCTTCGGTGAGTGAGGGAACCGCAGGAGGTCCATTGAGCAGGCTATAGCCCTAGCACTTGCCGAATGATGTCCTCATATTCGGATCGTCCTATGGGACAGTTGAGCCATTTTTGAAAGTCCGAGCGGTTCAGTTTGAGTTGTCGCATGATACTGTTTAGGGTTCCTAGCGGGACCGGTTCCGAGTCGGGGCCATGTGGTTCTGGCACGGTTACTTTGAACTGGAACTTGCCGTCAACGTAGACTTCGTACTGCCATTCGCGGGTCCGAACTCCACTTCCGATCTTCTTTTCGGCAGCCCTTCGCAACTCACGGTAACTGCACTTAAGCCCGGACATTGCCACGCCGCTCTACGATGAGATTCATTGTTTGTAACCATTGCAGTGCCAGAGGGCCTAGCCTCTCCTCGCCTAACGCCATGAGTTGCTGATAGGTGGACAGTATTTCCACTTTCAAGTTTGCGATTGCAACGGCGTGGGATGGGCCGCTGGCATAAAGGTCAAACTCCGGAAGGCGTGCGATAATCTCGTCGGCGTATTCCTCCAGAACGACGGATATGGGAGCGCGCAGACAATAGTCAGGGCTGGCGAGGTCGTACAGATGGACTACGCTCACACGGGGTATTTCTTCCAAGCGCTCCCGGATGCTCACCACTTCATCGCGAAGCGTCTCAAGCGCTTGGCGAAGTGCCTCAAGGGCTTGCTCGACCTGCAAGACCCACTCAGGGAGATCCAAGCCTAGCCCATGCCTGGTGCCCCACGTCGGGGGCGACGCTCCGTAAGTAAGGTCGCGATGCATGCCAAGCCTTTCTTCAGCGCTCCCACTCACCCGAGTGGGTTCATAAGTTGTTGCCCGCTGGGTCGCCATAGGTCTCCTCTCCTAGAAACCTTTTGTACAAATCCCCTCTGATAAGGGCAAAAAACCAACCTTCAAGCACGCTGTGGGCGTCCGTGAGCCAGCGGGAGAATCGGCTTGACTCCACAAGGTTGTCTCCCGTGGAGACAGCAATCAAATCGCAGAACAGAACACGCTGTGTGTGCTTCTTGCCGGTGCTAATGCTCAGCGATACATCGCCGCCGATTTTGGGCACGAAATAAGCGATTTCAAAGTTGAGTGACCGTGGGGAGGCGACCCCTTCCGCTGTCGCTGCCCTGGGCAGTGGCAGATCAATACTTGTGTGCATGTTTGCTGCCAGGAAACTGAGCACATCGGTATCCTCTGACTGTAAATCGATCGCATTTATGTACCTGAGCATGGCGCGCTGGATTTTGAGTTGTGTATCTGCGGCGACCTTGTATGCCTCTGTAAGGTGCCCAAGAAATCTCATTGCAGAGGGTTTGAACTTCCGCCAGGAGTAAGGCTGGGTGAAGTTGATGCTCGCCAGCCCCGGCCCAATCTGCACAAGAGGCCACTGTTCTGCGCCCACACGGAATCGGTGTGTAACCGAGTATTGAAGTATGTCGGGAGGGAAGCGTGACTGCGGCAATTCCTCCTTGTGCGGATATTCCTTCTTGACACGGTCATACAGCAAGCCGGCGATGATGGGATAGGCCGGATCTACGGGAGGAAGGGCAGGCTGCTCCGTCCGCAATCCCCATCTTACCTCAAGAAGAGCCTCTATAAGGGGCGCCTTCCTAAGTCTCTTGCCCATGTTCCCCCTTAATTCATGGCGAAAGCAAGTGGTGCCTGTTCCCGTAACAAGGTGCCTGCTAGACCATTATACCCCTTCTGTCAAGATTAGCACATGCAAGGTGAACCTCTCAGCATCGCGTCATCCTGCGCGAACAGGCCAATGATGATGTCGGTGTCCAGCAGCAGCCTACCACTCATCGGGGTTGACTTTCTCGCAGCCTTCCTCAATGGCCAGGGCCATGGCGTGTGCTTCATCGGGAGACATTGTTCCCGCGAACGCGAGCAATGCCTTGCCAGGCTTTCCGCGCGGTCTGGTGGCTGACAGGGCACGAGCAAAATCCAGCACTCGCCTCTGTTGCCGCGCTCCGAGGCGGTCCAGTTCTGCCAAAATCTCCTCTCGGATAGAAGCCTTTCTCATGAAACCCGCACCTCCAGAACCGGAAGCGTCGCCGCCGCCATTCATTCTACCACGTGCCCCAACCCGCGTCAATACGCAGTACGCGCCGCCCGGCAAAATCCGACTCGGCGCCTGCGTCCGAATGCTACCTCGCTACCACAAGAACTTGGTAATGATACTTTTCGCGCGAAAAGTATCATTACCCTGCGCGTGTGATACCGAACTATCGTTGCGCGTTGCCCGTCAGGATGTCCATGATCGCCTGGGCGACGAACTGGCGGTTGCGCGCGCGCCCCGGAATGGGCACCAGGATGCCCTCATCCACCAGCCGCATCACCGTCTGATTGGCCGCGCGGTGGGTAACGCCGAGAATCTCCTGCACCTGGGGCACGGTAACCGTCGGCGCGACGAACAACTCGTCCACCAACTTCAGCAGCGCGGCGGCGGTATAGCGGCGCGCCTGGAGCCGCTCGCGCCATTCGCGCTGCAAGTCCTGCAGCCGCCGCGCCCGCGCGATGGCGTCGCGCGCCTGCTCCTCCACGCCGCGCAGGAAAAACAGCAGCCAGTCGCCCCACGCGCTGCGCTGGCTCACGGCCAGCAGCAGGTCATAGTAGGCCCCACGGTGCTTCTCAAAGAACGCGCTGAGGTACAGCAAGGGCAGCGGGAGCAGGTTCCATTCCACCAGCAGGAGGGGAATGAGCAGCCGCCCGATACGTCCGTTGCCATCCAGGAACGGGTGGATGGTCTCAAACTGGTAGTGGATGAAGGCGAGGCGCACCAGGGGCGGGTTGCCGTCGTCGGCGTGCAGGTAGGCCTCCCAGTCCTCCAGCGCGGGGATCATCTGCGCTACGGGCGGGGGCACAAAGTCGGCGGTCTCCACGGTGCACCCGGGGCGGCCGATGTAGTTCTGCACGCGGCGGAACTCGCCCGGAGCCGCCGCGCCGCCGCGCACGCCCTCCATCAGATGGGCGTGGAGTTCGCGGATGAGGCGAAGGCCCACCGGCAACTCGGCCAAACGCTGGAGACCGTGATTCATGGCGCGGACGTAGTTCAGCACCTCGCGGGCATCGGCGTCGTCCTTGCGCGCCCCCGCCTCGTAGGCGTAGAGGTCGGCGATGTCGGCCTGGGTGCCCTCAATGCGCGACGACAGCACCGCCTCGCGCCGCGTGAACGGGCCGATGAGCAGGTGCGGGTTGGGGATGGCGCGGCCCAGCCCGGCCAACTCGCCCAGGGCGCGGTCGGCGTCGGAGAGGGCGCGCACCAGGGCGGCGTCCAGCGTGATGGCGGGCGGCAGCGGGTCGGGCACAAAGGCCCAGTACGCCTTGCCCTCGTGGTCTATCTGCACCAGGCGTCCCGACGGATTTGTGAACGCTTCGGGTTTCATCCCAACCTCCCGTGCGAGATGCCCCAACGGCTGGTCGGCGCGCCGAAGGGCGGCGTCTGCATTCTACACGATGCGGGGGTACGGCGCAAGCGTTTGTGCACGCCCTGTGCGAGGCGATAACTTGAAAGTTTAAATTTACAAGAAAAACTGGACAAAATGACACTTCTATGGTATAATATGAACAGAATTGGCAGGCCCGAGAGGCGGGGCCACCACGGGCCTTGCCGCGCCGGATAATCGCCGCGCATACCGAGAACCGCCTGCCGAAATGCTGTCAGTGAGGAGGTGTCCAATGCCCGAAGCCACAGATCAGTGTGTTACGCCCGCAAAAGGTCCCATCCTCGCGCCGGAAACATCCGCCGCGCCGGCGCCCACATCTGTAAAGGAGGTCGCGAAAATGGTCGCACGAGTTGGCAAACCTGCACCTGATTTTGAACTGCCCGCGTTCGTCAACGGCGGGTTCAAGAACATCAAACTGTCGGATTACAAGGGGCAATGGGTGGTTCTCTGTTTCTACCCAGGCGATTTCACCTTCGTTTGACCGACGGAACTGTCGGCGGTCGCCGTCAAGTACCCCGAGATCAAGGCGCTGGGCGCCGAAGTCCTCTCTGTCAGCACTGATAGCCGCTTCACCCACAAGATTTGGCACGAAGAAGAACTATCCAAGATGGTCCCAGGTGGTATCCCATACCCCATGCTCTCGGACCAAGGTGGGCGTGTCGGCTCGGTGTACGGCGTGTACGATGAAGACGCCGGTGTGGACATCCGTGGACGTTTCCTCATTGACCCCGATGGCGTGATCCAGGCGATGGAGGTTCTGACGCCGCCGGTGGGCCGCAATGTAACCGAACTCATCCGCCAGTTGAAGGCCTTCCAGCACAACCGCGCCACGGGCGAGGTTCTGCCTTCGGGCTGGCAGCCGGGCAAGCCGACGCTCAAGCCAGGCCCAGACCTGGCGGGCAAGGTCTGGAAGGTCTGGAAGCCCGACAACGCTTTCTAGACACCCTGTGTGTTGCGGATACTCAACTCTCCCGAAGGCAACAGGCCTTCGGGAGAGTTTTCTTCACCTTGACGCTTCTTGTGCGCCGTGTTACAATGCCGCAAATACGGCGAGCGAGGCTGTCGTCAAAATGGTGGAATCGGATGCGGAGAGGCGGCTGGAAGATCTCGTGGCCCGCCTGGACGAACTGGAGCGGGAGGGAGGGCCTACGCCTGCCTTCCTGAAGTGGCGTGAGGAGGCGGAGGCTGCCATTCGCGCCATCTTCGGCGACCGGTCGCGGGAGGCGCAGACCTTCCTTCAGGTGCGCTATACCCCGCTGACCCACGCCGCCTGCCTTTCGGATGATGACCGGGCTATTGCGTACCAGCGCGGCCTTGCACAGGCCCGATTCATCCTGGAGTCGCTGCTTCAGCAACTGCGATGCGAACCGCGATGAGGTGTGCCTATGTGCGACGGACATTCTCACGACAGACCCAGTGCGAGCGACACCATCCAGAACCTGCGCCAGCCTATGCCGCTGGGCCGCAAGATTCGCCTGTTCATTCGCAACAACTGGCGGAAGATCCGCACCGGGCAATCGTGCTGCGGCCATCCGGGCGAGCCCGGCTGCTGACGCGCTGCTCCGCCCCGTGCGGGCGAATGAAGGAAAAGCATTTCACCGCAGAGTACGCAGAGACCGCAGAGTCAATCGTTGGTTCTCTCTGCGCTCTCAGCGATCTCTGCGGTGAAATGAGGTTTTGGAGGGCTGCCCCATGCTGGTCATCGTGAGCGACCTGCACTTCCGCGATGGCACGGCGGGCGAGCACAACGTCTCCACCAGAGCGGTGGAGGGGTTCCTGCAGTCCCTGGCCGTGGCCGCACAGTCCGCGCGGGCCAGAGAGGTTACGATTCTCTTCCTGGGCGATATCTTTGACCTCCTGCGCACCGAGATGTGGTTTGACGTCCCCGAGGCCGAGCGGCCGTGGGGACTGTCGGGCGCCCCGCCCGAGGCGCTGGAGCGCCACGCCGGCCGGATTCTGGACGCCATCCTGGGGCATCCGGTGAACCGCGAGACGTTCGCCCTCTTGGGTGGGAGGCTGGCGGAACAGTTCCCCCTCTTTCCGGGCGAGCCGCAGCGCATCTACATCCCGGGAAATCACGACCGCCTGTGCGCGCAGTTCCCGTCGCTGCTGCGGAAGGCCGCGCAGGCGCTTGGAGCCGCCGACGACGCCGTGCGGCACGTGTATCGGGACGCGCGCTACGGGGTGGTGGCCCGCCACGGCCACGAGTGGGATGTGTTCAACTACGAGGGGGGCCGCTCCTTTGCCGACGAGGACTACGTGCGGGTGCCCATCGGCGATGTCATCACCACCGAACTGGTGGCGGGCTTGCCCTACACCATCATGAGGCATCCGAAAATCCAGCAACTCCCCCCGGCTACTCAGCAGGCCCTGCAGCGCAATCTCCAGCAGATTGAGAACGTGCGCCCTCTGCACGCCACCCTGCACTGGCTGTTCTACCAGGTGCAGCAACACGAGTGGCTGCGCGGCGTCGTGGAGGACGCCATTGACGAAGTCGTAGCCCACTTCAACGGCCTGCCCTTCGTCCGCGATTGGTACCGCCGCCACGACCGCTGGCCCAGCCCGCTGGACGAGGCCGATCAGATTCAGGCTGTCCTGTTCGTGCTGGACAAGTTCCGCGTTACGCGCATGGGCGGGCTGCTGGCGCTGGCCGAGGCGCTGAAGGGCATCCGCCCCAGGCCCGCCGAAGACGCCGCCCGCAAGGAACTGTCCGGCGCCGACCCGGACGTGTACTACCTGGTTTACGGCCACACCCATCAGCCGACGCAAGTACCCATCCAGATCGGCCAGGCCGCCGACGGCAAGCCGATGGAGCGCGTGTACCTGAACACGGGGTGCTGGGGCACGCGGCACGTGGAGGCCGCCGACGGGGGGTTCGTCTCGTGGAAGCAACTCGCCTACGCCGTGTTCTACGCCGAGGATGAGAATGTGGGGCCCGATCCGGTGCGGCGGGGGTTCCCATCATTTGAGACGTGGGCGGCCACGCTGAAGGAGAGCCTGACCTGGCCGCCGTTGGGACGTTAGCCGTTGGCCTTTGGCCGCTAGCCGCTAGCCGTTGGGTGTTTGGCCGCGGCGAGAATACATGTCTGAGGAGGGTTGCCATGGCGGAGTCCGCAGCGCAAGCATTGAGCATCCTTCGCGATCCCGCACAGTTCAAATGGTACGTGATTCCCCTGTTTGCCCTGGTGGTCATCGTGTACGCCAACGAGGTGGAGCGCCGGAATTGGAGCCTGGTCTTCGCCGGGCTGGCCTTCTGGGGCATGGACTGGTTCAACGAAATCTGGAACGGGCTGGTGTTCCACTTCACGCAGTACGCGCCGGTGTGGGGCGCGCCGGGGGCCACGGCCTACCTCATCCTCATCGGGCTGAACATTGAAATCTGCTTCATGTTCGCCGTGGCGGGCATCGGGTTCTCCAAGATGCTGCCCGCCGACAAGACGATGAAGGTGCTGGGCATCCCCAACCGCTTGTTCTTCGCCATCGCCGGCTCCATCTTCTGCGTCATCGTGGAGATTCTGCTGAACGCGGCCAACGCGCTGACGTGGGAGTACGCCTGGTGGAACGCGGGCGCGCCGTGGCTCATCTTCCTCATCGGCTACCTGCCGTTCTTTCTGGTGTCGTTCTGGGTGTACGACATGGAGAGCGTGCGGAAGAAGGCCATCACCGTCGGCTCCATCCTGGGGTTTGACCTGATCTGCCTGATCGTGTTCGGCGGCATTCTCGGCTGGATATAGGGGCTAGTTCGTCGCAGAGAACCCCGACGGCGCGGGCAGAACAACGCGCCCGTCATCCTGTGCGCAGCGCAGGGCAACTGCGGCGACACTTCCCGATTCGCTGGAGGAGGGCTATGAGGCGTTACCGATTCCGCTCGGAGCCGCTGGCGCTGGACGACGCCGCCCGCGCATCCGCGCCCGGGCAATTCGTTCGGCTGTCGGACGGCTGGACGCACTACGAGTTGGCCGGCCCGCCCGACGCGCAGACGGTCGTCCTGATTCACGGCTTCTCCGTGCCGTACTACATCTGGGATGCCACCTTCGCGGCGCTGGCCGAGGCGGGCTTCCGTGCGCTGCGCTACGACCTGTACGGGCGCGGCTTCTCCGACAGGCCCGACGTGGAGTACAACGCCGACCTGTACGACCGCCAGTTGTGCGAACTGCTGGGCGCGCTGGGCATCGCCACGCCCGTGGACGTGGCGGGGTTGTCCATGGGCGGGCCCATCGCCATCCACTTCGCCGACCGCCACCCCGAGCGGGTGCGACGGCTGGTGCTGGTGGACCCGGCGGGCTTTCCGTTGAAGCAGCCTCCTGTGGCCGCCCTGATACGCCTGTACCCTCTGGGCGAGTGGCTCATGGACCGATTCGGCGAGCAGATTCTCGTCAAGAGCCTGGTCAAGGACATGAAGCATCCGGAGCGGGTGCCGGGCTACGCGGAGAGGTACCGGGCGCAGACGCGGTACGCGGGGTTCCGGCGGGCGCTGCTGGGCACGATGCGCAGCGGGATGCTCACCGGCGCGGGGGACGCCTACCGGCGCGTGGGGCGGCAGAAGAGGCCCGTGCTGCTCATTTGGGGGCGCGAGGATCATGTCGTGCCGTTTGAGGCCAGCGCGCAGGTGCTGGCGGCCATCCCGCACGCGGAGTTTCACGCCATTGGCGACGCGGGCCACGTCCCTCATCTGGAGCGGCCGGACGTGGTCAACCCGATCCTGGTGGAGTTCCTGCGGCGCTAGAGATAGCGCCCTGGTGCCCGCTCCCCATCCGCAGGTCGGGTTTCCACACCCGATGCACGGCTCCGTGAAGACCCCAAAGGTCTCGCAGATCTTTGGGGTCTTTTTGTGTCCCCATGGGCGGGGCGAGGGTGTGTGGCCGCGTTTGGAGCCGAGTTCGGGGGCCAGACGGCTGTACTGCGGCGGCCTTATGTGCTATAATGGCCACGGGATTCAATCTTGATGGAGGTGGGAGAGATGAGACGACCTGCGATGCTTCTGTTGGCGGTTATCCTGCTGATTCTCGCGGCGGCGCCCGCAATGGCCGAGCCACCCCCGGACGGCCAGGACACCATTAAACTCAAGGTGTTCATCCATTACCCCAAGCCCGGAAAGCCGCAGCCATCCCCTGGTGTCTGCGACCCCACGCAGAACGAGACGAGCCACTACGGCTTGGCGGGCTGGAAACGTTCGGGGACGGTTACCTACCAGGTGAACTACAGTTCCATCCCCAGCACCGTGGTGAACCCTCAACCGGCGATCAGCAACTCCTTTGAAGTGTGGGAGCAGTACACGGGGGGCAAGGTCAATTTCGTGGAGGGCGCGCCCACAACCCTCACCAGGTACAAACTGGACGGGGTGAATCTCGTGGCATGGGGGCGCGTGTCCGCATCTGGCGCCATCGCCGTAACCTACACCTGGTACAATTCCAGCACGGGCGAGGCGGTGGAGCAGGATGTCATCATGAACTCTAAGTTGCCCTGGAAGCAGACCTATGCGAGCAACCCCGATGCCACCTGCGGCGACCTGTACGCCTATGACGTGCAGAATATCCTTACCCACGAGGTGGGACACTGGGTCGGTCTGGACGATCTGTACGACATTGCAGACCAGGACCTGACGATGTACGGCTACGGCGACAAGGGGGAACTCAAGAAGGTAACCCTGGGGAAGGGCGACATCCTCGGGATGGACGCTCTATACTAGACAGCAACCCTCCCGCAGGGCAGACCCCAAAGGTCTCGCAGACCTTTGGGGTCTTTGTTCTGGCGCGTGGGCGGGGCGGTTTGGATCGCGAAAAGCGCGAACGGCCGCGAAAGACACGAAAGAAACACTCCCGAAAGTTCGGAAGTTCCGGGAGGGTTCTCCCTATGATCGGCTAAAGGCCAAAGGCTAACGGCTAACGGCTGATTGCTGTTCGCCGACGGCTGCCCGCTACCGCTTCGGCGCCGCGTCAAAGATGCTTTTGAGGATGCCGGCCCGCTCCTCGGGCGTGGCCCAGCGCGGCTGCGCGTAGTCCTCCAGCACGCCGGTCAGGATTTCCGTGCTCAGGAGCCGCCCGTCGTAGATGGTGTGGCGGGCGTAAAGTTCCGTGCGCGTCTCCCAGGACCACATCTGGTCAAAGAACAGGTTGCCCAGCCCGTACACGATGATGCCCGGGCCGCCCGGGTCCGACACCCCGTAGGGCTCCATGGCCTGCGGCACGTGGCTCTGGACGCCGGTAACGATGTCGGCGCCCGCCGCGCGCAACTCGCGGAACTCCTCCACCTGCTTGTCGGTGGGGTAGGGGTTGTACGTCTCGTAGTATTGCAACTCCACGGCCACGATGTCTACCTTCTGGCTCAATTCCGTTACCTTCTTCAGGATTTCGTCCTTGTGATCGTAGTAGTAGCAGGCGCCTGGCTCGGTGTCGGTGGCCCAGGCGTACCAGGGGTCAAAGGCCAGCGCGGCGATGAAGGCGAAGGTGTTGCCGTTGTGCTCCCACATCAGGGGCGCGCACGCCTCGGCGCTGTTCAGGCCGCTGCCGTAGATGGGGATGCCGTGGTCGCGGTACCACTTCAGCGAGGTTCGCGCGCCGTCTGCGCCGAAGTCGTTGACGTGGTTACCGCTGAGGCCCACGATGTCGGTGCCGATGGCTTCCAGCGCGGCCCAATACGTCGTGTCGCTGCACATAGTCAGGTTGCCCGGCGTGGGGTCCACCTTGCAGCCGGGGATGAAGGGGACCTCGTTGCTGACGTGGGTGATGTCGGCGGCGCGCAGCGTGGCCGAGATGATTTCGGCCGGATACGTGTAGCCGTGCTGTTCCATCTTCAGGGCGGTCATCCGCGTCATGGCCGTTACGCCGGTCATGATGAGCGTGGTCAGTTTGGCGGGGTCGCGGTTGGTCTTGGGCTGGATGGCGTCGGCCAGGCGGCCCGCCAGCAGGTCGGCGTCCGGCCCTTCCACCGCCACGCCTACCGCCAACGGGTAGGTCATCGGGTCCAGGTGATTGTCCAGGACGTTGACGCCGTCCACGGTCAGGACCTTGAAGCGCGGGTCCAGCCGGTCAAACGGCAAGATGCCTACGGCATGAGGCGCGGCTTCCAGGCGGGCCAGCATCTCGTCGGCGGGGACCACTTCGGCCAGCCGCCCGTCGCCGAGCACGGCCGTGAGGTCGTCGGCGGCGTCCTGGGTTACGTACAGGATGCCGCGACTGGAAACGCCGGTCCAGCGTCCTCGCAGTTCGTCCAGGGCGATGTCGTCGGTGATGGTGGGGAACGGCACGACAACGGCGTAGAATCGCTGGGCCAGCGGGTTCTGGGCGACGGGCACGGGGACCAGCGCCAGGCGCACGGTGGCCTGTTCGGCGGGGTCCGCCAGTCGGACGGGACGCTCCGCCCCGGCGTCGGCGACGGATTGGATGCCGGCAAGGGCGGCGCGGAGCGGGGCCGCGTAGGTTTCGGGCAGGCCGGCCAGGGCCACGGTTACCGGCTTGGGCGCTGGCGTGGGGGATGGGGCCGGCGTGGCCTTGGGCTTGGGCGTCGTGGGCCGCGGCGCGATGGACGGCGAGCCGGCGGAAGGCGACGCGGCGGGGGTGCAGGCGGCCAGCAGGGCCGGAATCAGCAGCGCGGCGATGGCAGCCGCGGCAATTCGCTTGACGATGGTCATCCTATGCATAGCGCACGCTCCTCGGAGCACAAATAGGTGTCGCACGATGGGGGAGTATAAGACGGCGTGGCGGAATGGTCAAAATCGGCGCTACCGCCTCTCTCGCCGCGGAGAGGCGATAGCGCCGATGGGTGCGGCAACCGCGAGTGGCGCGGATAGGAGCCCACGGATAGCGCGAATCTGCGCGGGCAGGGTGTGGATTCGCGCTATTCGTGGGTGTGGGGCTATCTCAGGATTACTGGCAGGTAGGCGTAGGGGTTGGGCCCCGAACCGGCCCAGAACCCGCCCAGCAGGGTGTAGCCCCCGCCCGAAAGCGCCCCCGCGTCGGGCTGGCCGACGGTCCCGCCCAGCGAGAACCCGCCGCCCGTGCTCCACGTCCCCCCACCGCCGTCGGCCGTGAACCACGGGATTTCATACACCCCACCCGCCAGGGCCGCGCCCGCCATCAGGATCAGCGCCGCCAGGACGAGCGCGCCGATTCTAACGGCCGACCGCTCACGACTCATTGCTGACCGTTTGCTCGGTCCCACCTCGCCCCTCCTACTTCTTCGCCATTTGGGCGACCAGGGCTTCCAGCGCGGCCAGGCGAGTCTGCAAATCGTCAATCTGCTCCTGCAGGGCCTTGGTCTGCACCTTGAGCGCCAGGTTCTCCTGGTACAACCCCTGGATGGCGGCCAGGGCCACGCCATCGGCGTCCAGGCTGTTGATATGGTCGGCGCCTTCGCCGCCCAGCCCGTCCACCAGGGCGTTGAAATCGTCAGCCATTGGCCCAATGTGGCGGATGGCGGGGTCCTGGGCCTTGTAGTTCCAGGTGGTGATGGGGATAGCCGCCAGGCGCTCCAGCAGGGCCAGGGTATCCACCGGCGCGAAATTCTCTTTGAGGGCGCGGTTGCTGACGACGTTCCAACCGCTGCCGCCGCTGCTCAAGTACATCCCGCTGGTGAGGGTACTGTTGGTGTAGATATAGAAGCCTCCGCTGGTGCGGAAGATGGCACGGTTGTCATTGGAACAGACGACATCCGCATTGGTGACATCGCCCCAAACGAAGCAGCCCTGATTGTTGGCGACGGCGCGCTGTCCGGCAGCGAAACTGTAGTCGCCTGCGGCGATGTTGAGATACCCTCCCGGCACAGTGGCATAGGAGCCTGTGGCCATGTTGATTGCCCCCCCGCTGACGGTGGCCCCGCTGGCTCTGGCGGAGTTTTGTGCGCCCCCGCCGACGGTGGCGTCTTCGCCGCTGGCGCCGTTTTGTATGCCCCCGCCGATGGTGGCGCCGTTGCCGCTGGCGCCGTTTTGATAGCCCCCGCCGACGGTGGCGTCGGGGCGGGTGGCGGAGTTCCACTTGCCCCCGCCGACGGTGGACCGGTAGCCGCTAGCGGTGTTGCCAATGCCCCCGCCGACGGTATCAGCCCACCCACTGGCGATGTTGCCAGTGCCTCCGCCGATGGTGGCGTCGTCGCCGCTGGCGACGTTGGCATTGCCCCCGCCGACGGTGGCCATAAAGCCGCTGGCTGTGTTGCGATTGCCACCGCCGACAGTGGCGTATGCCGCATCCGATGTTGTGTAAGCGTCGTTGCCGGCCTGGTTGCCACGCCCCCCACCCACGGTACCGTAGTCATCGGTAACGCGGTGGGTCAGGCCGTCTACCCCGCCGCCGCCAATTGTCGCACCGTAAACATTGCTCGTCACGCTGTTACCGCTGTACCCGCCGATGAGGTTCGGGCTGGTGGCGTTGGGCTCCAGGCGCAGCGCTCCCGTGCCGCTGACGGCCAGGGTCAGGCTTACCTCATCGGTGGTGCCCAGGAAGTTCGTGCCGGGCGTGGTGCCAGCGTTGCCGCTGAGCGACCAGAAGGTGGTGGTATCGTTATCGGCAGCGCAAGCCCAGGCCGAGCCGTTCCACTTGGGCAGTTGACCATTGGCGCAGGATTGAGGCAGGCGGTACGGGACGGGCAGACTGAACTGACCACCGCTCAGGGTGAGGCCGGTGCCAGCGGTGTAGGTAGTGTCGTTATCGGCAGCGCAAGCCCAGGCCGAGCCGTTCCACTTGGGCAGTTGACCATTGGCGCAGGATTGAGGCAGGCGGTACGGGACGTCCAGACTGAACTGACCGCCGCTCAGGGTGAGGCCGGTGCCAGCGGTGTAGGTGGTGTTGTCGTCCGACTCGCAAACGACCGTGCCGTCGGCGTTGATCTCGCGGATGCTGGATCCGGCGGAGCAGGTTCCCGAAACCCGCTGCTGGTAGAAGGCCCCATGCTGCCCGTCCAGCAGGTCAGCGTTGAGGGTGGCTTGGAGCGTGCCGTTGTTCTGGGCCAGGTCGCCCGCCGCGTCGCCCAGGTAGCCCTCGGCCGTCAGGTCCGCGTAGGCCGAGAAGCGGTCGGTGGACAACATGCCGGAGATGATGTTGGCCGCATTGTGAGTGTGGATGGCGGGCGCGAAGGCGGCGCTGTCCATGCCATCCAGCGTGTCGGCGTCCAGGCCAGACCCGGTGCCTTCCAGCACGTGGAACGTGGTGCCCACAAGGCTCAACTGGTTGCCGGCGCTGTACGTCGTGTTGTCGTCGGCCTCGCACACCACCGTGCCGTCGGCGTTGACCGCGCGGATGCTGGACCCCGCCGCGCAGGTTCCCTCAATCCGCCTCTGGAAGTAGGTGCTGTCGTACCCGTCCAGCAGGTCGGCGTCCAGGCCGGAACCCGCGCCGTCGTCGTCCAGGATTTCGGCCAATGTTGCGCCGTCGGCGATCTTCACCGCGGTTACCGCGCCGTCGCGCAGGTCCCAAACCGTAACCGCGCCGTCCCAGATCATGGCCGAGGTGATGCTGTTGGGCTGGCCCTCGTTGACGTAGGCGGCGTCGTGGTTGTGGTCTGATCGGGCAGCCGTGTTGGCCGAGCCGGTACCGGCGAAGGCCACGGAGAACGCGTTACCGGTGAGGACGAGACCGGCGCCTGCGGTGTACGCGGGGCCCGTGTCTTCGGCGCAGACCCACGCCGCGCCGTTCCACTTGGCAACCTCGCCGGGCGCGCACATCAGGGCTGCCAGGGTGTCGTCATCGCCGTCGTCCAGCCCCGCCGGACGGTTCAGCAGCCCACTCCACGGGGCCGTTCCCGCGAACACGGCATACGGCGTCGGCGTCAGCGCCTGGCGCGGCGCAAGGGGCGTGTAGTCGCCGCTCCCGGCTGGGCAGCGGACGTCAACGCCCAGGTAGCGCGCCTCGCCGTTGAAGGCGTAGGGGCCGAAGTCCAGCAGGACCGTGAAGAGGCCCTTGCTCACGGCCACGGCGGCCTTGTCCAGCGTGGCGCCGACCTGTGCGCCGTCGGTCTCGGCGTTCCACAGGGAGAAGCGGAAGTCGCAGGTTGCGGAGACGGGGAGGCCGTTCTGCTTCAGTTGGCCCTGATAGGTGAAGGCGGTGCCCATGACGCTCTGGGGCATGGGACCCTGGGCCTGGCCCAGGCTTAGGATGGACAGGGTAAGCAGGAAGGAGAGGGTAACAGCCAGGAAAACGCGGGATTTCATGGGACGCTCCTTTCGCGAGTTCTCTTGGGCGGAGGACAGGCGAAGGGCTCCAGAATCTGCCCGGAGAATCCCATGAGCACGAAGCGCATGCCCACCGCAAGGCGGATACAGAGAGCGCGAACGCTCCGGGTGAACTCGCCATAGTGTACCACAAACCCATGCGTGTGTCAAGCGCAGCGAGGGGGTCGGGGCAGCGCAAAGACCCCAAAGGTCTCGGAGGCCCTTGGGGTCTTCACACTCGTGGCGCGCTTGACCTCACCTGACCCCTCCCGCACCCTGCCCTTTCCTCTTCGCCCGCGGAGAAAGCAGGGGAGGGCTGGGTGGGGATGGGTGAGGTGAAGCCTTGCTCCGCAACGCAAACCGCAGGCCAACGGCCGCCTTTTGACACATCCCGCCTTCGGTGGCATCCTATGGCGTTGCAAATCCTATGTCGGAGGCGCTGCATGTCGCACCGAGGAACGCTCATGGCCATCTACGCCCATCCGGACGACGAATCGTTCGGCACCGGCGGTACCCTGGCCCTGTACGCCGAGCGGGGCTACCGTGTCGTTCTCGTTACGGCCACCAAAGGCGAGGCGGGCGAGATTCAAGACCCGACCATGCAGTCGGACGAGCCCATCAGCGAAATCCGCCAGCGCGAACTGAAGTGCGCCTGTGAGATTCTGGGGATTGAAGGCCCCTACTATCTGGGCTACCGCGACTCGGGCATGGCGGGCACGCCCGACAACGAGCGCCCCGATTCGTTCCTGCAAGCCGACCTGGACGAGGCGACCGGGCGGGTGGTGGAGGCCATCCGTCGCTTCCGGCCCGATGTCATCGTTACCTTTGAGCCCGGCGGGGGCTATGGGCATCCCGACCACGTGAAGGCCAGCGCGGTGGCGACCCGCGCCTTCCACCTGGCGGGCGATCCGGCCCGCTATGCCGAACAGGGCCTGGCCCCGTGGCAGCCCAAGAAACTGTACTACACCGCATTGCCGCGCCGCATGTTCCGCGCCATGGCCCAGCGCATGCGCGAGGCGGGCATTGACCCGGCCGAGCGCGGCTTCAACCCCGAGGAGCGCGGGATGCCCGATGAGGTCATCAGCACCGAGATAGACGTGAGCAGCGTGCTGGACAAGAAGACGCGGGCGTTCCTGTGCCACCGCAGCCAGATTTCGCCCAACGGGATCATCGCGCAACTGCCCACCGAGGCGATGCGGGAATTCATGAAGACCGAGTACTTCTGGCGTGTGGTGCCGGAAGCGCCGGTGGAGGGGATTGAGCGCGACCTGTTCGCGGGGCTCTAGGGGGCCCCGGCCAGAACCCGCCGCACGTCGGCGATGGTCTGCTCGCGGGTGCGGAAGACGACCCCGACCATCCCCAGGGCCCGCGCCGCTTCCACGTTGACCGGCATGTCGTCCACGAAGATCGCCTCGTCGGCTCGCACGCCCAATCGGCGCAGGGCGATGTGGTAGATGGCGGGGTCGGGCTTGGCCACGCCCTCCTCGGCGGAAATGATCATCTCGTCCACGGCATCGGCCAGCCCCCAGCGCTCGGTAAGGGCCTTGCGCGCGCCGGGCCAGGCGTTGCTGAGGATGGCGGTGCGGTAGCGCGGGCGCAGGCGGCGCAGGAAGTCCACAAGGAGCATGTCGGCGCGGTCGCCCGACCAGAAGTCGCGCCGCAGTTGGCGCAGGGTGTCGGCGTCCAGCGCGAACCGACTCGCCAGGTGCGCCCACACGTCCTCGTCGGTGGCCAAGCCCAGCGTGGCCTTCTGCGAGATGGGCGAGTTGAAGACGATCTCGGCCAGTTCCCCTTCGGCCAGCCCCAGGCGCTGCTCCCACTTCCGGCGTCCGTTCTCGTTCTCCGAGCGCAGCAGGACGCCGCCCATGTCAAAGATGACGGCTCTGATGGTCATGTTCTCCTCGGCAAGCGAATTGCGGTTATCATAGCCCGGGCGGCTTGGGGTGTCAAAGCGCGCCGAGGCGCGCAAGAAGTAAGTAGAAGCGCGGGTTGACGGGCACACCTTCCCGGTTACAATGGGCGTAGGGAGGTGGCCCATGCATCACATCCTGATTGTTTCGGACGGCACCGGCGGGACGGCGGAGC
>Ga0272448_1000560_pt1 | contig 57302 bp, 52 predicted proteins | sample YNPCB0191_FD_202220 | JGI IMG/M metagenome (GOLD analysis project Ga0272448, IMG submission 202220) | Hot spring sediment microbial communities from Yellowstone National Park, WY, United States - YNP-CB-019-1 | ecosystem: Environmental > Aquatic > Thermal springs > Hot (42-90C) > Sediment... | reverse complement strand
TATAACCTCTTTTGAAATTTTTCCGCCGCCTGTCTTATTTACTACTTTTTCCAGTTCTCTGAATCTCTTTTCTGAAAGACAGGTGATTTGCCTTAGGGGGATACCATGTACCTTCCCTTTTCCATTTAAAAATTGATATATTCTTGACTTTTTAGTCTTTTTCTGATAAAATATATAGAAGAGATTTAAGGGATAAAAATAAAAATTGTGAAAGTCTATGTACTGGCAAATAAGATTGGTGCGCAGGATGCTGTAAAGTAAGCAGGTCCGAAATGCCGACGTAGCTCAACTGGTTAGAGCACCTCACTCGTAACGAGGTGGTTACCCGTTCAACTCGGGTCGTCGGCTCATTAATGGAACGATTGGAGGTGAAAGAGGAGATGATGGGATGGCGGGGATTCCTTGCTACAATAGTGATAGCATTAATAGTGGGTTCAATCTCTAAGGTTTTCAGGGATGCACGAGGTGGCAATTTTTTTGCTGCTTTAATCGGTGCACAGTTTGGTGTGTTGTTGGTCAGTTCCATGGAAGCAGCAAAATGGGTTAAAACCAGCAAGGCAATTGCCGGGGTGCTCTGTGCAATCCTGGTCACATGGCTACTCAGCCTTGGTAGAAAGGAAGAAAAAGAAGAAATAACGAGTGTTCCTCCTGAGCAGAAATAAAGATTTTTTGTTTTTAAGGAGTTATTTTGATTAAGGAAAAACTGAGCCAGATGATAATGGCAGCAATTAAATCTGCAGTTTCATCTGGTATGCTGAAGATTGAGCATATTCCCCCTCTCACAGTTGAAGTGCCCAGGAACAGGAAATACGGGGACCTGAGTTCCAGCATATCTTTTCTCCTGTCAAAAGAAGCAGGGAAACCCGCTTTAGATATTTCAAAAATATTGCTTGAGGTTTTAAAGCAGGATATTCAGGGGAAAAGCGGGAAGTCCTGCCCTGTTAAAAAAATTGAGGTGGCTGGGGGCGGGTTTCTGAATTTCTTTCTCAATGAAGAGTATCTGCGACAGAACCTGTGCAATATTATAACCCTGGGGACTAAATACGGTTCCTTGAATATTGGAAAAGGCAAAAAAATTCAGGTTGAATTTGCAAGCGTTGGTCCAACAGGCCCAATTCATATAGGGCATGCCAGGGGTGCGGTGATAGGGGATGTGCTGAGTGGTATCCTCAAGAAGGCAGGATTTAAAGTAGAAAAGGAATATTATATAAATGATGTTGGCACCCAGATAGAAATACTTGGAAGGTCCCTCAGGGCAAAATACTCTGAACTGTGCGGACATACCCCCGAAGTTGTAGAGAATGGATATGAGGGAGAATATCTCTTAGATATTGCAAGAATTCTTAAGGAAAAATCAGGCAGTAAGTGTCTTGATAAGGATATAGAATTTTTTTCCAGCTTTGCAGTAAAAGAGATACTTAAAGATATAAAGAAAGACCTGAAAGATTTCGGGGTTGATTTTGATAGCTGGGTAGCAGAATCTTCCCTTCACCGCAGTGGAGAAGTAAAAAAAGTCATTGAACTATTGAAGAAACGGGGATGGACTACTCTGCGGGATGGAGCCCTGTGGTTTGGTGCGCCGTCAGAAGAAGGTAGTGAGACTGCTTATGAGAAGGACAATGTGCTGATTCGCAGTAATGGAGCCCCTACCTATTTTGCTTCGGACATAGCCTATCACTGCAATAAATACCAGCGCAAGTTTGATATTATGATTGATATCTGGGGTCAGGACCACCACGGACATGTTCAGAGGGTAAAGAATGCTCTTAAGGCCCTGGGTTATGACCCTGAAAAACTGGAAATTATTCTTTATCAACTCGTGAGCCTTTCACGCGGTGGAATTCCTGTAAGGATGTCCACCCGCAAAGGAGAATTTGTAACATTAAGGGAAGTGATGGAGGAGGTGGGAAAGGAAGCCATTCGCTTCTTTTTCCTGATGCGCAAGGCCTCCAGCCATCTCAATTTTGACCTGGAACTTGCAAAGCAGCAGTCTCTTGAAAATCCTGTTTATTATGTACAGTATGCACATGCGCGTATTTGCAGCATATTCAGAGAAGCAGAAAAAAAAGAGCTGAAAATTGAAAGTTCAGAGTTGAAAGTAGCAGACCTTTCACTGCTGAAGGAAGAAATTGAAATTGAGATAATGAAGAAACTGGCATTCTTTCCTGATGAGATTGCCGAGATGGTGCTGACAAGGGAACCGCACGGTCTTACAGTATATTCTCAAGAACTGGCAGCCCTTTTTCACAAATTTTATACAGACCACAGGGTTATAAGTGAGGACAGAAACCTTACCCTTGCCAGGCTTATACTTGTGAAGGCAGTTCAGGTTGTGCTTGCAAATTCTATTCAATTGATGGGCATTGTTCCAAAGGAAAAGATGTAAAGAATATCAGAAAGGAGAGAGATGAAGAAAAAAGAAGTCGGGATTATTGGTGGTGAAGGAGCAAGTGACCTGCTTGAGACCTTTCTGGGCATAGGGGAAATAAAGGTGAAGGGAATACTTGACAATACTGAAGACTCCAATCTGATAAAATTGGGTAAGAAATTTAATATATTCACTACCACAGACCCATCAGTGTTTATGCGCAGGTTAAAAGGTATGACTGTTATAGACCTGTCAGATGGCTGGTATAGAAAGTTCTTGCCTGCGCTTGATGGTGAAGTAAAAATGGTTAATCCGGAGCTGTCAGGATTGCTTGTTTCCTGTGTCAGGGACCGCAAGAGGCTGCTGCGTACCCAGTCTGCACTTGAGAGGGTAAGTGAAGTAATTGTTTCTACTTTTGACCTGAATCGCATACTGAATCTTGTGATATACATTGCATCCCGTCTTATGAATGTAAAGATCTGTGCTGTGAGATTGCTGGGCCCGGATGATAAATTGACAATGGTGGCTTCTTATGGCTTGAGTAAAAAATATCTTGAAAAGGGTGATATAGACTACGGCGATAGCATAGCAGGATGGGTTGTTAAAAACAAAAAGCCTTATGTCTCTGTTGATATAAAAAAGGACCCCAGATATAAATTTAGCCGGTATGCCAGGAGGGAAGGAATTGCATCCCTTCTCTGTGTACCTTTGCTTGTTAAAGAGAAGGCAATAGGAACTTTAAGCATATATACCTCTTCACCAAGAAAATTTAGCCCCGGTGAAATAAGACTCTTTACGACTTTTGCAAATCAGGTGGGGGTTGTTGTTGAAAATGCAAAATTGTTCAAGGATATAGAGGATAGCTACAAAGGTTTATTAGAAACACTGGGTGTGATTGTTGAGACCAGAGATTTTTATACTGCTGACCACTCCAGGGATGTAAAGAAGTATGCCGTTGCTATTGCTGAGGAGATGGGTCTATCCCGGGAGGAGATAGAATCCATATCCTATGCCAGCTTGATTCATGACCTGGGTAAAATAGGCATAGAGGAGAAAATTCTGAGCAAGCCCGATAAACTTAATGCCGAGGAATTTGAAAAAGTTGCAGACCATTCAAGAATAGGTGCTGATATCATAAGTCATATAAAGATTCTCCAGCATCTTTCTCCCCTGATTCTTCATCTCCATGAAAGATATGATGGCAGGGGTTATCCGGATGGACTGAAAGGGGAAGATATTCCACTGGGCTCCAGGATTCTGATGGTTGCAGATGCCTTTTCTGCAATGACTTCAGACCGTCCTTACCGCAGGGCAATGGCAAGGGAAGAGGCAATGGAGGAAATAAAGAGAAATGCCGGGACCCAATTTGATCCCAAAATTGTAAATCTCTTTCTTTCTATGCTGAAGGAGAAAAAGGTTTAAACCGGAGGGGTTGTGGTTCTGCTTCAGATAATGAGCTTGATTCTGGCATGTCTTATAATCCTTATCCTTGTGGTGGAGAGGGCTAAGAAAAAGTTTTTCCAGCTTCTGGATGCCCTCAAATTTTTGAAAGAGAGAAACAGGAAACTGCGCAGGGATGTGGAGGACATATTCGGGATATATGAAGGAATTAAAAATGTGGCCACAACACTTAAGTTTGATGAGATCCTTCAGATTATGAGTCAGTTAGTACACAAGTACTTTGAATTTTCTTTTGCTACTCTCTACCTTTTCAGTGAGGAGGATGCAAAAACATTTATAACGCTCAGGTATGACTTTGTAACGAATCTGCTATCCAGGGAGAAAACCGAGATTGTGGATTCAAATATAAAGGATGTTATTGCTCACAGGAGAGAGATTATATCACCTGAGGAAAAAGAAATTCATGATTATTTTGAGGAAGGGGTGGAGAAGCCACCGATATTTATGATTGTACCGCTCATAGTTGAAGGAAAGGTGATCGGTGTAATAGAAATGAGAAGGGAGGGGGAACCTTTCCTGCCTTTCAGTGCTGATGATTTGCATAAGCTGTCCAACCTCTGTGCCCAGACATCAGTGTTCTTGCGCAGGACAAGGTTGTATGCGGAAGTAGAAAGACTTGCCATTGTAGATGGCCTTACAGGCCTTTATGTACATAGATATTTTCAGGAAAAACTAACACAGGAAATGAAGAGGGCAAAGGTATATGATGAGAAATTTTCTCTACTGATGGCAGACATTGACTATTTCAAGAGGTATAATGACCAGTTTGGACATCTGGCAGGGGATGAGTTGCTGCGTCGGGTTAGCATGGCTTTAAAGGAAGGCGTAAGGGAAACAGATATTGTTTCAAGGTATGGAGGAGAGGAATTCGCCATTATACTGCTGCACAGGGAAAAGGAAGAAGCAGAAGAAATCGCTGAGGGATTGAGGAAAAGAGTGGAATCTATGAGGTTAGAGGTTGAAGGTGGGAACACAGGTGTGACCATAAGTATGGGCCTGGCAACTTTTCCAGAAGATGGACTGTCAGAGAGTGAGCTCATAAAGCATGCTGATGAGGCCCTTTACAGGGCAAAGGAAGGGGGTCGCAACCGCGTGGTTGTGTATAGAAGATGATTCTTACACTTCAGATAGTTATTTTCGGGATATTTATCTTTATGCTGTTCTTCGTGCTCTGGGAAAGAGGCGAAAGGGAAGAGGGTGGAGTGAGGGGTGCCAGCTACGAAGAAGTGCTGAGTGACTACGCCAGGATGTATGCTGAGCATGAAAAGGAGTCTAATTTAAAGGTAGCTCTTGAAGGCAAGGTGAGCCGCTATTACTCTCTGGCTGAGATAACTTCCAGAGCAGGTTCACTGTTGCAGGAAGACGAACTTTATGATTTTATAGTGACCAGGACATTTCAGATTATTGGATATGGAAAATGTTCTATTATGACCCTGAGCAAGAAGGGTGATTTAGTTGTGGAAGCTGTTTCCGGATTTAGTGAGAAGGATAGCCAGAGGTCGCCTCATGCAGGGGACCCGGTTTATCAGTGGGTAATAGAGAAAAAAAGGCCGCTGCTGATTACAAACTTCTCACTGGACCCGCGCTTTTCTTCTTTTCCTGACAAAGAAGAAGGTTCTCTGATCTGTGTGCCGATTATGAAAAAGGGAGAAGGAGCTTCTACAGGAGAAATATCTGGAATAATGGAAGTGAGGTCTCCAATACCTGATGCATTTAAAGAAGACGACCTCAGGCTTTTGTCTGTCCTGTCTGATATATTAATGCTTTCCCTTGAAAATATCAGGTTGTATCAGAAAACACAGGAGCTTTCCATAAGAGATGGATTGACACACCTGTATCTTCACCGTTATTTCCAGGAGCGTCTTGAGGAAGAGATGAAGAGGTGTTCCTTTTATAAATTAAAAACTTCCCTGCTTATGTGCGACCTGGATTTCTTTAAAAAGTGCAACGATACCTATGGACATATCTTTGGTGATTCAGTATTGAAAGAGGTCAGTGAAATTCTTCTGGCTTCGGTACGTGATATTGATTTTGTTGCGAGATATGGAGGGGACGAGTTTGCTATTATTCTACCTGAGACCTCTATTGAAGGAGCAAGGGTAGTTGCAGAGAGAATCAGGACAAGCGTAGCAGAACATACCTTCCATACAGATGACCACGAGATGCACATTACCATCAGCATAGGGATAGGTTCCTATCCCGGCGAAGGCATTGCTACAAAGGAAGATCTTATTGCGATGGCTGATGGAGCCCTCCTTCAGGCAAAAAATACCGGTAGAAACAAGGTTTGCTAATAAAGTTATAAATTATGAAGTTTGAATTTAACTTATAAATTCTACTTCATAATTTTGGCTGGGGGTTTTATGGATATTGCTGAACTGCAGAAAAAGACTATTTCTGAATTAAACGAGATAGGGAAAGAATTGAATATCACCGGTTTAAGTGGAATGAAGAAACAGGACCTGATATTCAAAATACTGCAGGCGCGCATTGAGAAAGAAGGATTTTTATTCGGGGAAGGGGTGCTGGAGATACTGCCGGATGGCTACGGGTTTTTGCGTTCCAATAATTACAATTACCTTCCCAGTCCAGATGATATATATATCTCGCCATCCCAGATAAGGAAATTTGGACTGCGCACCGGCGACACAGTCTCCGGGCAGGTCAGGCCCCCAAAAGAAGGAGAGAAGTTTTTTGCACTTCTGAGGGTTGAGGCGGTAAATTACGAAAATCCAGAGCTATCCAGCGAGCGACCTCTCTTTGATAACCTCACTCCTCTTTACCCGCAGGGTCGGATTGTCCTGGAGAGAGAGCCGGAAGAACTTTCAATGAGGATTATGGATTTAATCACTCCTATAGGAAAGGGACAGAGGGGCCTTATAGTTGCAGCTCCCCGGACCGGCAAGACAATTCTTCTGCAGAAGATAGCCAATAGCATTACAACGAATCATCCGGAGATAAAACTGATAGTTTTGCTTATTGATGAGAGGCCTGAGGAGGTTACAGATATGCAGCGCTCGGTAAAGGCAGAAGTTATTTATTCCACTTTTGATGAAAAGCCCGAGCGACATGTCCAGGTGGCTGATATGGTTATAGAAAAAGCAAAAAGGCTGGTGGAGTGCAAGAAAGATGTTGTCATATTGCTGGATAGCATAACACGTCTCGCACGGGCACACAACCAGGTAATTCCTCCCAGCGGCAAGGTTTTATCAGGTGGACTTGATTCAAATGCGCTTCACCGCCCCAAAAGGTTCTTTGGTTCAGCAAGAAATATAGAGGAAGGGGGAAGCCTCACAATTCTTGCTACTGCCCTCATTGAGACGGGCAGTCGCATGGACGATGTTATATTTGAGGAGTTCAAGGGCACCGGCAATATGGAGCTTCAACTGATACGTCAGCTTGCTGACAGGCGAATTTTTCCTGCTATTGATATAAACCGTTCAGGCACCAGAAAGGAAGAACTATTATTTAGCCCGGAGGTTTTAAATAAAGTCTGGGTCCTGCGTAAGGTTTTAAACTCGCTGAATCCCGTTGAAGCAATGGAGCTTTTGATTGAACGTATGAAGAGGACAAAGAGCAACGAGGAATTTCTGAATTCAATGATTAATTCAAATAAATAAGAACTATCTCTCTCTTGATAAGGGAGGAGAATCTTAAAATCAAACTTCGTAACAGGAGGAAAAATATGAAAGAAGGGATACATCCAAAATATGAATTAACAACAATTACCTGTGCCTGTGGCAATGTCATTCACACAAGGTCTACCAGGAAGGATATACATGTGGAAATATGTTCAAAATGTCATCCACTGTTTACCGGAGTACAAAAATTGGTGGATACAGCTGGAAGGGTGGAGAAATTCAAGAAGAAATATGCAAAGAAAACCGTTCAGAAGACGGACCAGGGGGAAGCAGAAGCGAAATGAAAAAAGCCCTTCTTTTATCTCTTTTGTTGCTGGTGCCATTTTTAGCCGGTTCGGGTGAGCTGGAGGAGAAAAAAGATAAGTTGCATCAGATTCATACACAGATAAGGGAAGAAAAAAAGAAGGAGCAGGAGCTGCGTGCAAGGGAAAACAGGGAGAAACAGCTTCTGGAAGAAGCGAAAAAAAAGTTAGAGGATGTAAACAGGGAACTGGATAAGTACAGAAATGAGCTCCTTTATACAGGAAGAAAATTAACCTATACAAGTGAAAACCTTTTGAGAAAGACAAGGCAGATATTGGAGCACAGGAATTTAATTTCAGATAGAAGCAGGGTTTTCTACAGAAGTATACTTCTTCCTTCCAGCTCAGAGGGGCTGGACGGTTTGTTTAAATCAAGGAAATTCTTTTCCACATTATATACCTTCAGGTTAATTGCAGACCAGGATATAAATTCTCTCAGGCAGGCTGAATCAGAAAAGAAAATTGTAGAGATTACAAAATATTCACTTGAAAAAGAGATAAAGAAACTGAAATCCTGTAAGACACAGAAGGAGGCAGAAAAAAAGAATGTTGAATCGGGCAAGAAGAAACATGAAGAAGCTATCTCAAAGGTAAGCAGAGATCTCAATCGCTCACTGGAAAGGCAGAGGATGCTGGCAAAGGAGGCCAGTGAACTGCAGAAGATTATTGAATCCCTTTCAGCAAAGACCGGCACTCCGGCAAAGGTGCTGGAGAAGGAGGCACTGCTTTTTGAGCGTGAAAAGGATAATCTTCCCTGGCCTGTTTCAAAAGGAAAGGTGGTAAGTTATTTTGGATGGAGCACTTCTGAAAAATATGCCGCATCTGTATTTAATTCAGGAATTGATATTGAAGTGGAAGGGGAGGAGAAGGTTACTTCCATAGGCAAAGGCAAGATTTTATTCAGCGGTTCCTTTCGCAGTTATGGAAAGATGGTTATTGTAGACCATGGCGGAGGATACTGCAGCGTATACAGCGGTCTGAAGGAAAACCTTGCGAGGGTCAACCAGGAGGTAGAGAAAGGGGAGGTTATTGGAACAGTCAGTTCAAGCCTTCATCTTGAGATGCGCAAGAATGCCAGGCCCATAGATCCCCTGGAATGGCTCAAAAACAGGTAAATAAGAACATAGAACTTTTTAGTGGAGGGAAAATGTTTTTTAAGAAAAAGATTGTCTGGATTACGGTTTCGCTGGTTGTTTTGAGTTTCTTTCTGGGAATATTCATAACGCGTGCACAACAGGAAAGTGGGGGCCTTTTTGAAAATCTGCGTCTATTTTCCCAGGTCTTTTCTATTGTAAAGAGTCAGTATGTAGAGGAAGTGGATACCCAGAAATTAATATACGGTGCAATAAATGGAATGCTTTCTTCGCTCAATGATCCCCATACACACTTTATGGAACCTCAAAAATATAATGACCTGCAGGTTGAAACCCATGGTGAATTTGGAGGACTGGGGATTGAAATCGGGCTGGAGCCCCTGACAAAGCAACTGATTGTAATTGCACCCATGGAAGGCACACCTGCTGATAGAGCAGGTGTGAAGGCAGGAGATAAAATTGTTGAGATTGATGGGAAGTCCACTGCTGGAATTACACTTCAGGAGGCAGTGGGAAAACTCAGGGGACCAAAGGGAACACAGGTTACAATAACTGTAAAAAGGGACGGGATAGAAGAGCCCCTTTATTTTACCATCATACGCGACATAATTCAATTGAAGGCTGTAAAGGCAAAGTGCATGCTTAAGGATGATATTGGATACATCCGTCTTGTTACTTTTAACCAGCATGTTGGAAGGGAAGTGGAAGAAGCACTCAGATTTCTTGAAGAAAGAAAGATGAAGGGGTTGATTCTTGACCTGCGCAATAATCCGGGAGGACTGTTAGAACAGGCAGTGGAGGTTGCCAATAAATTCATTTCAGAGGGGCTTATAGTATCTACCAGGGGTCGCGCCCAGCCAGAGATTAAATACTTTGCTCGCACTGGTGCTGCACATCCTCATTTTCCCCTGATAGTGCTGGTAAACAGGGGCAGTGCAAGTGCTTCTGAGATTGTGGCAGGAGCTATAAAGGACAATAAAAGGGGATTAATTCTGGGTACAAAAACTTTTGGCAAGGGTTCTGTCCAGACTGTTATGAACTTAGAGGATGGGTCAGGAATAGCAATTACCACTGCCCGATATTATACCCCCAGTGGAGTTTGTATACAGGATACAGGAATTCAACCCGACATAGAAGTGGAAGAAGAGAAAAAAGAAGACCCTGAACTGGCAAACATGCTACAGATTCTCAAGACCAATAACTGCTTTGTTTTGTTTGCAAAAGAAAAAGGCGATACTGTAAGCGCAGAAAGTTTTAATCTTGATGAGTCTGCAATGAATTCGCTCGTTAAGATTCTGGATAAAAAGAATATAGATTTCACAAAGGAAAAATTGAATAAGTACAGAGATTTTCTTGAAAAGGAGATAAAGATTGAACTTGCAAATTTAAAAGGAAAAGAAGAGGGATTGCGCATGGCACTTTCCTTTGACCCAGTTGTGTGCAGGGCACTGGATTTGCTCAAAGGGGTACAGATTTTAACTCAGGTTGCTACACCAAAAGTAAAAAGTGCGATTTCCACTGAGACCTGTCGATAGGAGAAAAGATGGTATGTGATATCTGCAAGAAGAAAAGTGCAAATATCCATTTTACCCAGATCATAAATACAGAGATTACAGAATTGCACCTCTGTGAATCCTGTGCCAAGAAGAAAGGGATGTCCGGATGGTCATCACTGGGGCATAGTTTTTCACTACCTTCTTTAGTCCTGCCTAAATTGCTGGAAGGCTTAACAGAGCTGGAGATTCCTGAAAAAGAGACTAAATGTGAAGTTTGCGGTCTGACATTTTCTGAGCTTGCGCGTGCAGGCAGGCTGGGCTGCAGTCAATGTTATAAGACATTCAGGCAAAACATCCTTCCAATATTAAAGCAGATTCATGGGAGGGTTGAACATACAGGCAAGGTTCCCCTGCAATACACCAGACGCCTGGTTAGAATGCGGTTGAAGAACAGGATTTCAATCTTACAGAGAAAGCTTAAAGAAGCAGTTGCAAAAGAAGAATATGAAAGGGCAGCGAAGATAAGGGATCAAATTCGCAGTCTTGAAAAAGACATGGATAAGGAGCAGGCAAAATGGAGTTCAGAGCGCTAATTGAATGTTTTCCTAAATGGCTGGATGGCTCTGGAGATTTTGCCGGTATAGTTTTAAGCAGTCGTATAAGGCTTGCCAGAAACATTGAGGGTATTCCATTCCCGCACTGGTTCAGTCCCTCACAGGCCCGGGAGGTGCTCAGGCTTATAGAGAATCAGGTTAAAGAAAATGTTTTTTTAAAAGAGGCAATTTCTTTATCACTGAATAATCTTTCCACCGTGGAAAGGCAGTTTTTGCTGGAAAGACACCTGATAAGTCCGGAATATGCCAGCGGAGAAAAAAATTACAGGGCTGTGGTATTTACCAGGGATGAGGTTATAAGTATGATGATAAATGAAGAAGACCATATAAGGCTGCAGGCAATCTTTTCCGGTTTGCAATTAAAAGAAGCATGGAAATTGATAGACCAGATAGATACCTCTCTAAGCAGAAGTCTGGATTATGCATATGCAGATGATATAGGCTACCTTACCGCCTGTCCCAGCAATGTGGGAACAGGGATGCGCGCCTCTGTACTTATGCATCTTCCAGGGCTGGTTAGAACCAATGGAATTAAAGGTGTGCTGAAGGCAATCTTTCGCAGTGGTATGATTGTGAGGGGATTTTATGGTGAGGGGACGAGGTCTCAGGCTTCCTTTTTTCAGATTTCAAATGAGGCTACACTTGGCCTGAGTGAGTTAGAGATAATCCAGAACTTAGATTTTGCCTGCAGGCAGATAGTGCAGAAGGAAGAAGAGGCAAGGGTATATTTACTCAGAGAAAGGGCACAGAAGATAAAGCAGGAAGTGATACAGTCCTATGAAAAGTTAAAAAATGAATATATAATTTCATCAAGAGAGGCGATGAATCTGCTTTCTAATATAAGACTGGGATTGTGGTTTGGATTTATCCCGGATATAAAGATATCCCTTCTCAATGAACTATTGGTTTTTACAGGGCCGGCCCACATTCAAATTATGGAAGGGAAACGCATGGATGCTTTCTCAAGGGATGTGAAAAGAGCTGTATTCTTGAAGAAAAAAATAAGGGATGTGTCTGCAGATAGTATTTCCTCCTGTGCAGGAAGAAAGGAGTTGTAATTGTCATCTGCCATAGACCGGATAAAGGGGCAGTTTCTTGTAAGGAGGATACTCCAGGGAATTCTTAAGACAGGCAGGCTGGCAACAGCCTATCTGTTTGCAGGTCCTGAGCATACAGGCAAGAAATTTGCAGGTTTTCAATTTGCAAAAGCTGTAAACTGTGAGAGGGGTGGCTGCGAGGAATGCCAGACCTGCATACAGATAGAAAAGGGAATACATCCAGATGTCAGATTGATAACACTGGAGCCTGATAAAAAAGAAATTTCTATTGAACTGATGAGGGATGTGCAGAAGGAAGCATTTCTGAAGCCCTGCCTGGCAAGATTCAAGGTCTACATCATTGAGGAGGCACATACCTTGAGTGAGGAGGCATCCAATAGCCTGCTGAAGATTCTTGAGGAGCCACCTGAACACACAATCTTCATATTGACTACTTCCAGCCCTCAGGGGATTTTCCCCACCGTTGCTTCCAGATGCCAGAAGGTTAGATTTGTGGGCACAACGACAGAAGATTCGGAAGACCTGGCAAAAAGGGAGAATGAAATCTTACAGTTTATGGGCCCTGAGGGAATAGAATCATTCAGGAATTTAAGGGATATGGCAGGTAGCAGAAATGACAGTATTAAAATTATAGATGCATTTTTAATCTGGTACAGGGATGTTTTACTTCTGAAGGAAGGTGCAGCAGATGGAATATTTCTTAAACAAATGAGAGAAAATCTTCAGGAATGTGCAAATAAATATTGTGCTGAATTTCTAATTCAAATGTTGAAAAGAATTCTGGATGCCCGTTATCAACTGGCAAACTATGTGAATCCGGTCCTTGTAATGGAATCACTTCTGGTGGATTTGAATCATTTAAAAGCTCAGGGGATTTAAAATGGCTGAAATTGTGGGAATAAAGGTTAGGGATATGGTTCAATATTTTGATCCACAGGGGCTTGATTTAAATAAGGGAGACCTGTGTATTATTGAGGGCGAAGGTGATTCAGAAGAGATAGGGGAGGTTTTTACAGAAATAAGGATTGTCTCCGACCAGGAGGTTCGCTCTTCACTGAAGCGGGTGCTGAGGAAATTGAGCCAGGAGGACATAGAGCAATTAAAGGCTAACAAAGAAAGGGAAAAAGAGGCTTTCTCCATAGCCCTGAGGATGATAAAGGCAAGGGAATTGCCAATGAAATTAATAAAAGTGGAGTATAACTTTGACCGCACCAGGGCAATTTTTTATTTCTATTCTGAAGGAAGGATTGATTTTAGAGAGCTGGTAAAGGACCTGGCACATGAATTGAAAACCAGGATTGAAATGCGTCAGATAGGGGTTAGAGATGAGGCAAAGATGGTCGGAAGTTTCGGACACTGTGGCAGACCCCTGTGCTGCATGCTATTCTTAAAGGAATTTACCCCTGTCTCAATGCAGATGGTAAAGGTGCAGAATCTTTCCTCCAATCCTGCGAAACTGAGTGGTGCATGCGGGAGGCTTATGTGCTGTCTGCAATATGAATATAAATTTTATAAAGAGATGGCTAAGAAATTTCCCAGGGTAGGTACAAGGGCAAAGGTTAAGGAAGAAATAGGTTTCGTGAGTGAAATAAATATTACAAAAGGAACTTATAAGGTTAAATTTGAAGACGGGCGGGAGGTGGAGGTACAGGTTTATTGATGGTGAAGCCATCCTCTCGGGAAAATGAGTAAATTTTATATTACCACACCATTATATTATGTGAATGATACGCCACACATAGGGCATGCCTATACCTGCGTGATAGCGGATGCGCTTGCCAGATACAGAAGAATGAGGGGAGATGAGGTATTCTTTCTCACAGGCACTGACGAGCATGGAGAGAAGATTGCCTCTGAAGCCTCCCGCAGGGGCATAACCCCGCAGGCTCTTGCTGACCAGATGGTAGGTCGTTTCAAAAAGCTGTGGCAGGACCTTTATATTTCTTACAATGATTTTATAAGGACAACAGAAGAAAGGCATGTAAGGGTGGTGCAGGAATTTTTTCAGAAACTCAAAGACTCTGGAGATATATATCTGGGAAAATACAGTGGCTGGTATTGTGTTCCCTGCGAATCCTTCTGGACCCAGACACAGCTGGTGGAGAATAAATGTCCGGAGTGCGGAAGGGAGGTCCGCAAACTTGAAGAAGAAGGATATTTCTTCAGGATGTCAAAATACAGGGATGCATTGTTAAAATATTATAATGAACATCCTGACTTCATAAGTCCTGTTTCCAGAAGGAATGAGGTGATAAACTTTGTGAAAGAGGGATTGAAAGACCTGTGTATTACGCGCAGGAATCTCTCCTGGGGAATTCCTGTGCCGGATAATAAAGAATTTTCAATCTATGTGTGGTTTGATGCCCTGCTCAATTACATTTCTGCAGCAGGATACCTTCAGAATGAAAACAGGTTTATGTACCTCTGGCCCTGCGATGTGCATTTCATAGGAAAGGACATTCTCAAATTCCATGCTGTGATATGGCCCTCCCTGCTGTTTGCTGCTGGTATTGCTGCACCACGAAAGATATTTGCGCACGGCTGGTGGATGATTGAACAACGCAAGATGTCCAAATCCCTTGCAAATGTAGTAGACCCCGATATGCTAATTCAGAAATATGGTTCTGATGCACTGAGATATTTTCTCCTGCGCGAGATTCCATTAGGGCTGGACGGGTCCTTTTCCATTTCTGCGATTGAAAAGAGGTTTAATGCAGATCTTGCCAATGACCTGGGGAATCTCCTCAACAGAACCATTTCTATGGTGGAACAATACTTTGATGGAGTAGTGCCTGAGCCTGATAAAGAGAGAGAAATTGACGCACATCTTATAGAAGAAGCGTGTGAAATTCCAGAAAAGGTAAATCTGCTGATGGAAAATATAGAATTAAATGCCGCCCTTGAGACAATATGGCAATTTATCAATAAGGCGAACAAATATATTGAGGACACCCAGCCCTGGAAATTGAAAAAAGAAAATTCTGCAGCTCTAAAAACAGTAATATATACACTTATTGAATCTCTGCGCATAATTGCATTACTTGTCTTTCCATTTATGCCCTGCAAGGCAAAAGAGATGTGGTCCCAGATTGGTATGGAAGGGAAAATAGAAGAGAAATGTTTTAACGATTTAAAATGGGGATTGGCAAGAGCTGGAACGAAGGTGCAGAAAGGTGCTCCCCTTTTCCCCCGTATAGAAAAATAGCGAGCTCTTTTTTATTCTTTTCCAATTTAACCAAAAAGGAGTGGTATGGACATTTGCGTAGTTGGTGTTGGACATGTGGGTCTGGTTACAGGCGCCTGTCTTGCCCATCTTGGCCACAGGGTGATTGGCATTGACAACAGTCTAAAAAGGGTTAAGGATTTGAAAAATGGTAAACTTCCATTTTATGAGCCAGGACTGGAAAGGCTTATAAGAGAAAGTAAAAAAGCAGGAAGGTTATCGTTTTCTTCAAATCTTGGAACCGGGGTGAGAAATTCAAAAGTAATTTTTATATGTGTTGGAACACCGCCAAAAGAAGATGGGGAGGCAGACCTCTCCAGCGTGGAAAAGGTGGTAAGGGAGATATCCCGCAATCTCTGTGGTTATTGTGTAATTGTGGAGAAAAGTACAGTACCGGTGAATACCTGGCAATGGATTAAACACACCGTTAATCTCTATAACAGACGCAGGGTTGAGTTTGATGTGGCAGTGAATCCTGAATTTTTAAGAGAAGGGAGTGCTGTTAAGGATTTTCTTGAGCCGGATCGTATTGTAATAGGTGTGGAAAATGAAAGGGCAAAAAATATACTGCTTGAAATCTATAAAAAGATAGATTGTCCCAAGCTCATTACAAATCTCCCGACTGCTGAAATTATCAAGCATGCTTCAAATTCCTTCCTGGCAACAAAAATTTCATTCATCAATTCTGTGGCAAACCTGTGTGAAAAGGTAGGAGCGGATGTGATATCGGTTGCAAGGGGAATGGGATATGATTCACGGATAGGGAGTGCCTTTCTCAATGCAGGAGCAGGTTATGGCGGTTTCTGTTTTCCAAAAGATTTAGCTGCCTTTATCCACATTGCTGAAAAGCATGGCTGTGATTTTGCAATTCTGAAGGCAGTACAGAAAGTGAATGAAGAACAGAAAAAACTTGTTGTAAAGAAAATTAAAGAAGCACTCTGGGTTTTGAAGGGTAAGACTATCGGGATACTGGGGCTTGCGTTTAAACCAGATACAGATGATATGCGTTTTGCACCATCAATAGATATAATACATCTTCTCCAGCAGGAAGGTGCAAGGATAAAGGCTTTTGATCCTGCAGCAATGCATGAGGCAAAGAAAATATTGAAGGAAGTAAAGTTTTGCCAGAATGCTTATGATACTGCCAGGGACAGTGATTGTCTTGCGATTCTTACGGAATGGAAAGAATTCAGGAATCTGGACCTGAAAAAAATAAAGAAGTTATTAAAGACCCCTGTAATTATTGATGGAAGAAATATTTTTGACCCCGAGCAGATGAAGAAACTTGGATTTGTTTATAAAGGAATCGGTAGATAAAAAGGGACAGGCTGCTTTTTCAAATCAGAACCTTTTCATTCATAATTGGTAGCCTGCCAGGGCTTAAATAACCGAGACCGAGACCGGGCGCAGCAGAATTATCCTGTTTTTCTGAAGGAGAAAAAATGAGAGTTTTAATAACAGGAGGGGCAGGCTTTATTGGTTCCCATCTGTGTGATTTTTTGTTGAAAAAGGGTCTGAAGGTTATCTGTGTGGACAATTTTATAACAGGCAGCCCTTCAAATATTTCACATCTGAAGGGCAATCCCGACTTTATGTTTATTGAACAGGATGTGTCAGAAAAGATTACCGTTGATGGAGAGGTTGATTATGTATTACACTTTGCCTCTCCTGCAAGCCCTGCAGACTATTTAAAATTTCCGATTCAAACTTTAAAAGCTGGCTCTATGGGTACATACAATGCCCTGGAGCTGGCAAGGTCAAAGAAATCTATATTTATGCTTGCTTCCACTTCTGAGGTTTACGGGAATCCCCTTGTCCATCCACAGAAGGAAGATTACTGGGGAAATGTAAACTCAACAGGTCCCAGAAGTGTATATGATGAGGCAAAGAGATTTGCTGAGGCAATTACAATGGCATATCACAGGGTTTATGGCATCAGTGTAAGGATTGCCCGTATTTTTAACACCTTTGGCAGCCGGATGAGGTTGAATGATGGAAGGGTTGTACCAAATTTTATTTATCAGGCTTTAAACGGGCAACCACTTACAGTTTATGGAGATGGGAGCCAGACCAGAAGTTTTTGCTATATTGATGACCTGCTGGAGGGACTTTATAGATTATTGCTGAGTGATATGAATACGCCTGTGAATTTAGGCAATCCCGGCGAAATGAGTATTCTTGAATTTGCAAAGCTCATTCTGAAAATTACAGGAAGTAAAAGTGAGATTGTCCATCTTCCCCTTCCTGAGGATGACCCGCACAGAAGACAGCCTGATATATCAAAGGCAAAGCAATTTTTAAAATGGGAGCCCAGAATCAGTATTGAGGATGGTCTGGCTCGCACGATTGCCTGGTTTAAAATGCATATAAGGCCAGGGCAGGGGCCATTGACAAAGGAAAATGTTATTGAGGCACTGAAAGATGTTTTAGACCCTGAACTCGGGATAAGCGTGGTGGACCTGGAGTTGATTAAAGATGTAGAGATATTAAAGCAGGAAAAAGGAGATTTTGTAAAGGTAAAAATGACTCTTACCACTCCGCATTGTCCCTTAATGGGATATATGGTGAAATCTGTGAAGGAACGCATTGAAGGTATTCCGGGTGTAGCCGGAGCAGATGTAGAACTTGTATTTTAGCAGGAATTGAAGTGAAAATTGAAAAGATTTTCAAGCGTGATGGGTCTGTGGTAAGATTTGAACCAGCAAAGATAGCATCTGCTATCTTCAGGGCATTTTCTTCCCAGGGTAAGGGTGATTCCGTGCTTGCAAAGGGTCTTGCTGAGGAAGTGATAGCCATTCTGGAGACCCGTTTTCAAAAACGAGCTGCTGGCCGGGATAAAGTGCCCACAGTTGAAGATATACAAGATATTGTGGAGGAAGTTCTCATTAAAAATGGATATCCTGAGGTGGCTAAATCCTATATCCTTTACAGATACAGGCGCAGCGAACTGAGGGAGGCAAAGCAACTTATAGGGGTTACGGATGACCTGAAGCTTTCTGTAAATGCAATTCAGATTTTAAAGAGAAGGTATCTTCTGCGGGACAGGAGGGGAAGTATTCTGGAAACGCCAGCCCAGATGTTTCACAGGGTTGCGAAGGCAATCGCAGAAGTGGAAAAATCCTATGCTCGCGGAGCTAATATCAGCAAATTAGAGGAAGAATTCTACACTGCAATGGCAGGCTTAGAATTCATACCCAATTCTCCTACCCTGATGAATGCAGGCACTTCCCTGGGACAACTCTCTGCCTGTTTTGTGATTCCAGTAGAAGATTCTATTGAGGGAATATTCGAGGCAGTAAAGGAGATGGCAATAATTCATCAATCAGGAGGTGGTACGGGTTTTTCCTTTTCCAGGTTGCGTCCCAGGGGCGATATTGTCTGTTCAACAAAGGGTGTTGCCTCAGGGCCGGTTTCTTTTATGCGAATTTTTGATGTGGCTACTGATGTAGTCAAACAGGGTGGTAAAAGACGGGGTGCTAATATGGGTGTTCTTTCCTGTGACCATCCTGATGTAATAGATTTTATTTCCTGCAAGGAGAAGGAAGATGCCTTTAACAATTTTAATCTGTCTGTAGCAGCTACAGACAGATTTATGGCAGCAGTTGAGAAAGGTGAAAACCATAACCTTGTAAACCCCCGCAATGGAAGGACTGTAAGGGTTTTGCCAGCCAGGAGTCTTTTTGACCTGATAGTGAATATGGCCTGGAGAACTGGTGACCCGGGCTTGCTTTTCATTGATGAAATCAACAGGTATAATCCCACACCACTTGCAGGAAGAATAGAAAGTACCAATCCATGTGGTGAGCAACCCCTTTTGCCATACGAATCCTGTAATCTTGGTTCAATAAACCTTACAAAGGTTGTTGAGGATGGGAAGGTAAACTGGGAAAAACTGAAAGGGCTGGTTCATCTGGGTGTGCACTTTCTTGACAATGTTATTGATGCAAATAAATTTCCCCTTCCCCAGATTGAAAAGGTCACAAAGGCAAACCGTAAGATAGGACTGGGAATAATGGGCTTTGCTGATATGCTTGTTCAGATGGGTATTCCCTATGATTCAGCAGAGGCAATTTCATTTGCCACAAGATTAATCAAATTTATCAGGGATGAGGCGCGAAAGAGTTCACAGCAACTGGCTGAAGAACGCGGTTCCTTTCCAAATTTTCCTTTCAGCATATGGAAGAAAAAAGGCTACAGGAAGATGCGCAATGCAACATTGACTACAATAGCACCAACAGGTTCAATCAGCATAATTGCTGGATGTTCTTCAGGAATTGAACCTCTCTTTGCAATATCTTATGGCAGGAATATTATGGAGGGGATGAAGCTGTTAGAGGTAAATCCATTGTTTGAAGAGATTGCCAGAAAAAGAGGTTTCTACAGCAGGGAATTGATGGGTGAAATTGCGCGCAGAGGTTCTGTGCGTGAGATTGAAGGAATTCCACAGGATATCCGCAGACTTTTTGTCACCGCACTTGACATAAAGCCGGAATGGCACCTTAAAATGCAGGCTGCATTCCAGAAATATGTGGACAATGCTGTTTCAAAAACTATAAACCTGCCAGAGGATGCAGGGCCTGAAGATGTCAAAAATATCTTTCTTGCAGCATACAAACTGAAGTGCAAGGGAATTACTGTGTACAGGTATGGAAGTAAAAAGAAGCAGGTGCTTTATCTGGGTGCGTATTCAGGTTCGGTTGCAGGAGAAGAGCATATCAGTGCAGATGCAGAATATGCAGGTGGCTGTCCCGGCACAATCTGCCCCTTTTAAAAAGGGGACAGGCTACCTTATTTTACAATCCTGAAGATGTGCATATGAGGGTTCTTGGAATAGCAGGAAGTCCCAGGCGAGATGGAAATACATTTCTGCTTCTTCAGAAGGCACTTGAGGGAGCAAAAGGGGCAGGAGCAGATACTGAATTTATCTTCATTCCTGATTTAAAAATTAGTCCGTGCAGAGAATGCGGCGGATGTGATAAAACAGGAAAGTGCGTTGTAGATGACGATATGCAGAGTATATACCCCAGGCTGCAGAATGCAGAGGTTATTATTATTGCCTCTCCCATTTTCTTCGGGAATGTCACTGCAAACCTGAAGGCGATGATTGACAGATGTCAGTGCCTGTGGGTGAAAAAGTATATTCTGAAACAACCGATTTCAAAAATATCAAATCGCAGGGGTGCGTTTATCTCTGTGTGTGGAGGCAGGAAGGCAGATTTTTTTCCTGCTGCCTCCCTGACACTAAAGGCGCTCTTTAAGACCCTGGATGTTTCTTATGTTTCTGAACTCTTTTTTACCCAGATAGATGACAAGAGTGCTATTCTCAAGCATCCCGATGCCTTAGAGGAAGCCTTTTTACTTGGAGTAAAATTAATAATTGGTGCAAACTAAAAAGGAGGTAAAGTTATGACGAATAAAGCTTTGGGATGTTATATTGTAGCAAATCCTTATATCTGTCACGGTCAACCAACCTTTCGTGGAACTCGGATTCTAGTTTCTGATGTGTTGGAGCAAGTAGCCAATGGAATGGCGTGGGAGGCGATTATTGAAGAATGGCGGGGAAATATTACAAAAGAAGCAATCGCAGAAGCCGTCCGCTTAGCCATTGAGGCTCTGGTAGCTCGTAACAGAGAGCTTGTCGCAGAGTCGGTAAACAAATGAATATTCTGGATGAGAATATTCCTGAAAGCCAGCGACAACTCCTGTAGTTTGTTTAGCTGGTAGGCAATATGAGGCAGCAACTTTTATACGCCGATTTCTACACCATTCCAGATTCAATACTAAAACCAAAAGAATGAGGAACACTTTAGCCTCCAGATGTAGCGGTGCGATTTATCGCACAACAAAGTATTGTTTTGGAGATGACAAATCAGAATTGAGTGAATACGCCTGGTATAGCGAGAACTCAGGCGGAAAAACCCATCCAGTAGGTACAAAACTTCCAAATGCTTTTGGAATTTATGATATGCACGGCAATGTCTGGGAATGGTGTGCTGATTGGCACAAAAATGATTTTTACAGAGAAACTCCTTATAAGAATCCCATTGGTCCAACTTCTGGCTGGTATTCTGGCCGTGTTCTCCGTGGCGGCTCGTGGCTCAATGGCGGCGTATTCTTGCGTTCTGCGAATCGGGACTGGGTCGTGCCTGACGGCTGGAGGGGCAGCCGCGGGTTTCGCTGCGCCGTCTCAAAGGATATCAGGTAGATGATAACTTAAGCATCTGGAATTTGATAAATTTCTTGCTACACCCAAAGGAAATCTAAGGAGGTGAATTACAATATGGACAGAGCAATAGGCACAAAGAAAATTTTTATAAAAAATGAGATAGAAAGAATCAACAGGTCTGCAAAAAGGGCATTGAAAAATAATTCAGATGAGTATAAAACAGTTATTGAAAAGCACAAAAAAGCTTGGAAAGAACTGGCAAATAAATGATAGATATTCGCGATATTGATTCCATTATAAAACTCCAGGAAAAAATTATTGCTGAGTTTGGAGGAATACCCGGTATCATTAATTTAAACCTTCTTAAATCAGCGATTCAGAAACCTTTCACGGGATTAGCAAATGGCAGAGAATTTTATCCCGATGTTATTGAAAAAGCAGCAGTTTTATTTGAAGCGATTGCAAATTATCATGCTTTTGTGGATGGAAACAAGCGCCTTGCTACTATACTCACAACTCTCTATTTGAGAGAAAATGGGTATGAATGGAATTATAATGATGAGGAAATTGTTGTTTTTTGTATTAAAGTTGCTTCTAAAAAACTTAAATTTGAAGAAATCAAGTACTGGATAGAAAATAAGATTAGAAAAGTGGGAAAATAATATTGGGTTATTTGGGGAATTATGCAGGAGACTGGAAGGATTATAGAAATCAACGGTGAAATGGCAAAGGTTGAAGTGGCACAGAGGGAAATATGCCACAGATGTCCATCAGAAAATTTCTGCAGACTGGCAACTGGCGACTCCAGGCAGATAGAAGCAGTGAATAAAATAGGGGCAAAGCCCGGCGATATTGTGAAAATTGAAATTGGCTCCGGGCGGATTCTGACAGGTGCCTTTATAGTCTATATATTACCCATTGTTGCGCTTTTAGCTGGAGGTGTTCTCACCGAGTGGTTTGGTGGAAGTCAGAATATGGCAATAATCACAGGTATGATTGCACTCGGTGTTTCATTTTTAATAATATGGATTCTGAATAAATGGATTGCCCGCTCCAGAAAAATGATTCCTGTAATAAAAGAAATTATTGAAGGATGAAAAAGAAAAAAAGAGTAGTGGTGGCAATGAGTGGAGGAGTGGATTCAAGCGTTGCTGCTACCTTACTGAAAGAGGAGGGCTTTGAGCTCACGGGTATAACCATGCAGGTATGGCCCGATAATAAAGCTGGCGGAGAACTGGAGCGTTTTGGAGGCTGTTGTTCTATTCAGGCATTTGAGAATGCCAGGCGCGTGGCTAATATCCTGGGGATACCGCATTATGTTGTAAATCTCCGGGAGATATTCAAAAGAAAAGTTATTGACAATTTTATTTATGAATACAAAAATGGTAGAACTCCCAATCCCTGCATTGAATGTAACAGGCATATAAAATTTTCTGCCCTTTTTAAAAAGGCAAAAGAGATTGGTGCCAGCTATATTGCCACAGGTCATTATGCCAGGGTAGAATATAACAGTAGAAAGAGAAGATGGCTGCTTAAAAAAGGCATAGATGAAGAGAAAGATCAATCCTATTTTCTATATCCATTGACCCAGGAGCAATTGAGCAGGGCAATATTTCCTCTGGGAAGGTTTACAAAGAAGGAAGTTCGCAGGATTGCCTGTAAAAAGGGACTGCCCACTGCAGAGAGGGATGAAAGCCAGGAGATTTGCTTTATACCCGAGAATGATTACCACAAATTTTTAATGCTGCATATGGGCAAGGATATAAAGCCCGGGCCGATTTTAAATATTTATAGAAAAGTAATAGGAGAGCATAAGGGAATTGTATTTTATACCATAGGCCAGCGCCGTGGATTGGGTATCCCGGCAAAGGAACCACTGTATGTGGTTGAGATAGATGCTAAAAACAATGTAATTATTGCCGGGCCAGACAGTGCACTATATAGAGATGAATTGATTGCTGAAAATCTCAACTGGATTGCAGTTGAAAAACTGGAAAAACCGATAAGGGCAAAGGTTAAAATTAGATACAGGCACAAGCCTGCAGATGCAGTTATATATCCCCTGAACAGCACAAAGGTAAAGGCTAAGTTTGATTTTCCCCAGCGCGCCATAACAGGTGGACAGTCAGCAGTATTTTATGACCGGGATGTGGTGATTGGCGGGGGTATAATAAGATAAACTTGTTATAAGATTTTTATCAGAGTTTTGGGGGTTTTGCCCCGGAAAGGAGAATTGAATGGCAGAGGAAAAAAAGAGGCCCGAGATTGACAAGGAAACATGCACGGGATGTGGTATTTGTATAGACGAGTGTCCTAACAATGTTCTGGAACTTGTGAATGATATAGCAACGGTGGTAAGGCCGGAGGATTGTGATGGCTGTGGTAAGTGTGCGGATGCCTGTCCAAACGAGGCAATTACAATGAAATAAATACCAGAAGTTGTTAGATGGGAGAACCATTAATTGTACTTGTGGGTCCAACTGCCTCAGGCAAAACAGAAGTAGCGCTTCAATTGATAGGGCGATTTCCACTTGAAATTGTTTCTGCTGATTCAAGGCAGGTCTATAAATTTATGGATATTGGCACAGGTAAACCTGTTGAGAAAGACAGACATCATCTCATAGATGTTGTCGATCCTGCTCAGGATTTCACCGTTGCAGATTACAGACTGATGGCTGAAAATGTTATTGGTGAGATATACAGAAGAAACAAAATTCCATTGCTTGTAGGCGGTTCCGGTTTATATATCCGCGCGGTAATTGATGGACTCTGTCCTGCTCCAAGGGCTGATAGAGAGATTCGCAAAAACCTGACAGAGGAAGCAGAAAGATCTGGAAATGAGTTTCTATACAGGAAATTGAAAAAAGTAGACCCTGAAGCAGCCTGCAGGATTCATCCCAATGACCGCACAAGGATTATACGGGCACTTGAGGTTTACACCCTGACACATAAGCCCATATCCTATTTTCAAAAACTGACTGAAAAGCCCCTTTATTCTATTTTAATGCTGGGAATAAGATATCCTGCAAGAATTTTGTATCAGAGAATAAATGCTCGCGTTGATAAAATGATTCGCCAGGGGCTTGTTGAAGAGGTAAGGGGATTGATGGAAAAAGGGTTTGGTCAGGAATTGAAATCAATGCAGGGGCTTGGATACAAGGAGGTGATAGGCTACATAAATGGCAGGTATCCTTTTGAAGAGATGGTAAGACTTATTAAACGCAATACAAGGAGATACGCAAAGAGACAGATGACCTGGTTTCGCAAAGACAGGCGTATAAACTGGATTGAACCGAAAGAAGAAAATATCTCTTATATTGTGAACGAAATGAGCAGTTATATCTCTAAGTTTCTCGAGCCTTTTACAAAAGCCTTATAGAATTGCATAATGAAGGAGGGAGGAAGAATGTTATCAATCAATATAAAGCAGCTTTTAGAGGCAGGGGTGCATTTTGGGCACCAGACGGACCAATGGCATCCGAAGATGAAGCCCTATATCTTTTCTCAGAGGAACGGGATTCATGTGATTGACCTGCAAAAGACAATGAAAAAGTTCAAGGAGGCATATGATTTTGTCAGGGACCTCGTTGCAAAAGGAGGTACTATACTATTTGTGGGTACGAAGAAACAGGCGCAGGAGATCATAAAGAATGAGGCTACAAGATGCCAGGCTTTTTATGTTAAATACAGGTGGGTGGGTGGAATGCTTACAAACTTCCAGACAATCCGTAAGAATGTGGAAAGGCTCAAAGAACTGGAGGCAATGGAAAAGGATGGAAGGTTTGAGCTTCTGCCCCAGGGAGAGGTTAAAAAACTTAAAAAAGAAAAGGAGAGGTTGAATGCTATTCTTGAGGGAATCCGGGATATGGAAAAGCTTCCGGATGCCATTTTTGTTGTGGATATAAAAAAGGAAGCAATAGCAGTTAAAGAGGCAAACAAATTGGGTATTCCTGTTGTGGGAATTGTTGATACAAATTGTGACCCTGACCTTGTCACATACTGTATTCCTGGAAACGATGATGCAATTCGCGGGCTCAACCTGTTTATCAATCAGATAGCCGAGGCTGTGATTGAGGGCAGGAGTCTCGCAAAGAAAGAGGAAGGTGTGGAAGGGACTGCTACAGTGGAAGAGCAGGAAAATCAGCCTCCCCGGGAGGCTGATTTTATGGAGGAAGTTTCCGGGGAAGAAATTCCTGTAGAAGAAAATAATGAATCAGGGGAGATTACAGAAGGAGAAAAAAATGAATAATAGCTCAGAAATAACGGAAATAATAAAAGAATTGAGAAGGTTGACGGGGGCACCAATCCTGGATTGTAAAAAGGTGTTTCTTGAATGCAATGGCGATATTGAAAAGGCCAGTTCCATTTTAAAGGAAAAGGGATTTGCCATTGCCAGGAAAAAAGAAGGCCGCGCTACAACTCAGGGGACAGTTGCTTCCTATATCCATCACGATGGAAATACCGGGGTTCTGGTAGAACTGAATTGTGAAACAGATTTTGTTGCAAGAAACGAAATTTTTAAGAATCTTGCCAGAGAAATTGCAATGCAGATAGCAGCCTGTTCCCCGTTATATATATCCAGGGAAGATATACCTCCTCAGGTGCTTGAAGAGGTTCCGGAGGATAAGAGGGAAGAATACTGCTGTGCAAACTGTTTGCTTGACCAGCCCTTTATCAGGGACGGGAATTTGCGGGTGAAGGACATTATTGTGCAGGCAATAGGAAAACTGGGTGAAAATATTGTAGTGAGGAGGTTTGTAAGATACAGAGTGGGGGAATAATGAAATATAAAAGAATATTGCTGAAGCTGGGTGGGGAATCCCTTTCAGGAATACACGGGTTTGGAATAAATCCTGCTATTACACAGTCCATTGCCAGGCAGGTTAAGGATATTAAACAGAAGGGTGTTGAAATTGCTATTGTAATTGGCGGGGGGAATATCTTTCGCGGTTTTGATGGGACCAGAAGCGGAATAGACAGGGCAACAGGTGATTATATGGGAATGCTGGGAACAGTAATAAATGCCCTTGCACTTCAGAATGCCCTGGAAATGATTGGTGTGCCAACAAGGGTTCAGACCGCAATTGAGATGGAGAGGATTGCAGAACCATATATACGACGGCGTGCAATCCGGCATATGGAAAAAGGTAGAATAGTTATATTTGCCGGTGGCACAGGCAATCCATATTTTACAACTGATACTGCTGCAGCACTTCGGGCAATGGAGATAGGTGCGCAGGTTTTGCTTAAGGCAACAAAAGTTGATGGTGTTTATTCAGATGACCCTGTTAAGAACCCTCGTGCCAAAATGTTTAAATCTTTGAGGTATATTGATGTGCTGGAGAAGAATTTGAAGGTGATGGACAGCACTGCAATTTCTTTATGCATGGAGAATAAATTACCAATAATAGTTTTTAACCTTAATAAAAAAGGAAATCTTAAAAAAATTATTGAGGGCAGGCAGGTTGGTACCATTATTCATTGAATACCTCAGGAGGTAGCAATGCTTGAAGATATTTATAAAACTGTAAAAGAAAAAATGAATATGGCTATAGACATTTTACGCAAGGATTTTGCAGGTTTGCGTACAGGAAAGGCTTCTGTGACCTTGCTGGAAAAGATAAAAGTTTCATGCTACAACACAACCCTTCCCCTGAATCAGGTAGCCACAATTACTGTTCCAGACCCGCATCAGATAATAGTCCAGCCCTGGGATAAAACCATTCTGCAGGATATAGAGAAGGCAATACTTACTTCTGACCTGGGACTTACACCTGTCAAAGATGGGAATGTGCTTCGTATTTCTGTTCCTCCCTTAAGCAGGGAAAGGAGAGAAGAACTTACAAAGGTTATCAGGAGAAAGGCTGAAGAAGGAAGGGTTGCAATCAGGAATATAAGAAGGGAGATATTAGAGAATGTTAAGAAATATGAGGGAGAAAGCAGGATTTCAGAGGATGAGGCAAGGATCGCGCGAGAAAAAATACAGAAGATTACAGATGAATGTATAGCAGATTTAAATGCTATGGCAGAAAATAAGATAGAAGAGATAATGCAATTCTAAAAAATGGAAAAAGTCCAGGATTTATTAGAAAAATTAAATAGAAAAAAGATACCCCGGCATATTGCAATCATTATGGATGGAAATGGAAGATGGGCTCAACAAAAGGGATTGCCAAGAATAGCAGGACATCGCAGGGGCGTGGAGGTTGTAAGGAAAATAGTAAGATTTACCGGAAAGAATATTCCTGAAGTTGAAGTGCTGACACTCTACGTTTTTTCTACAGAGAACTGGTCAAGGCCTGAGAGTGAAGTGCATTTTATAATGGGATTGCTGAAAAAGTATTTGATTGCAGAGGTCCCGAAGTTAGATAGGAACAATGTAAGATTGAGATGGATCGGACGCAGGTCTAACCTGCCTGAAAATGTTATAGATAGTCTGGACAGGGCAGTAAGGGCTCTTGAGAAAAACACAGGATTGGTACTTAATCTTGCAATAAATTATGGTGGCAGGGCAGAGATTGTGGATGCCTTAAAAGAAATGGTTAAAAAGGTAATTGCTGGAGAATTAAATCCCGGGGAAATAAATGAAGCAAAATTTGAAAAATTTCTCTATACAGATGGGCTTCCTCCTCTGGATTTGCTAATTCGCACAGGTGGCGATATGCGCATCAGCAATTTCCTGCTGTGGCAGATAGCCTACACCGAGATATATGTGACTCCTGTATACTGGCCGGATTTCACTCCACGGCATTTTTTGGAGGCTATTCTTAACTACCAGAAAAGGCAGCGCAGGTTTGGCAATATACAATAATTAAGAAGGGCAAAGGGAAATTCTATGTTAGCCGAGAGGCTGATTACAACTGTAATTTTCATTCCAATCCTCTTTATTGCTGTATATTTCGGAGGAGCTTCATTTCTTTTTGTGGTTACAGGTACAGCAATTTTAGGGTTAATTGAGTTCTATGACCTTCAGAGGAAAAGGTCAAATCCCCAGTATGAAACCGGTATAGTGATTAGCTTTCTGCTGTGTATAAGTATCTACCGTAAAATATTCAATCCCAATTTTGTCATTGTTATATTGTTTCTTCTTTCCATTGTTATAGAAATGTTTAAAATTGCATTTGCGCATAAAAAAGAAAGATGCAGTGCAACTGTAAATATTGGTATAACCATATTCGGGGTTTTATATGTGACATTTTTCCTGAGCTACCTTTTTTTATTAAGAGAGAGGGGCGTTCGTTTTGTGTATCTTCTTTTCTTTGGCACATGGTGTTGTGATGCAGCAGCTTATTTCATAGGGAAAAAGTGGGGCAGGCATAAGTTGATTCCCGGGATAAGTCCGGTAAAGTCTGTAGAAGGAGCAATAGGTGGAGTTGGTTTCAGTATTTTAGTATTCCTGGTATCAAGGTTTTGGATTTTTGATTTTTCTATGGAATCAAGCATTGTGCTGGGTTTTCTTACAGGAATTTTTGCACTGTTAGGAGACCTCTGCGAATCTCTTTTAAAGAGGGATGTAGGGATTAAGGACTCAGGGGATTTTATTCCGGGACATGGTGGAATTCTGGACAGGTTTGATAGCCTTCTCTTTACGGCTCCTCTTATGTACTATTATTTAACCATATATTATTTTTTGTGATATGAAAAAGATAATTTCAATTCTTGGTTCTACGGGTTCAGTTGGCAGAAACACACTTGATGTTATCCGCAGATTTCCACAGAATTTTCGCATCTACGGACTTTCCTGCAAGGATAACATAGGTTTGCTCAGGCGTCAGATAGAAGAATTTGAACCCGAGGCTGTAGCGGTGATTGATCCGGATAAGGCAGATGAACTAACCAGGAGACTGCGGAGAGCCAAACTTAAGGTTTATGCTGGAACTGAAGGACTGAAAAAGATTGCCATAGCAGAGAAGGTGAACTTAGTTATTGGTGCCCTTACCGGAACAGAGAGCCTGTTTCCAGTTCTGGAGGCTATCAGAAAGAAAAAAGATATTGCCCTGGCAAACAAAGAACTTATTGTAGGATTTGGCAAGATTGTAATGGAAGAGGTAAAGAAAAATAAAGCAATAATAATTCCCCTGGACAGCGAGTTGAGCGCAATATTTCAGTGCCTGCAGGGAAGGGATATATCTGAAGTTGAAAAAATTATCCTCACTGCATCAGGAGGTCCTTTTTATAATTTTCCCCCGGAATCCCTCAGGAAAATTACAGTTCGTGATGCGATTAAACATCCTGTCTGGAGGATGGGCAGGAAAATTTCTGTTGATTCAGCTACCCTTATGAATAAGGGTCTTGAGATAATTGAGACAAGCAATTTTTTCTGTATCCCGCAGGAGAAAATTGAGGTTTTAATTCATCCCCAGGCAGTGGTTCATTCAATTGTGAGTTTTGTAGATGGTATAAGCCTGGCACAGATTGCAATTCCGGATATGCGTATTCCCATCCAGTATGCCCTGTTTTATCCGCACAGGATAAAAAAATTTCTTTTTACAATGGATCTATCCAGGATAAAGGAACTGCATTTCTTTAAACCAAATCTCAGGACATTTCCCTGTTTAAGATATGCCAGGGCTGCTATTAAAAATGGTGGTTGCCTGCCTGCGGTCCTGAGTGCAAGTGATGAAGTAGCAGTTGGAGCATTCCTGGCAGGTGAGATAGGATTTATGGATATTCCGGGTGTGATAAAAAAGGTGATGGATAGATTTAAGGTTCAGGGTTCAAAGTTTAAAGATACACTTAAAGGGCTGATAGAAGCAGATAGATGGTCGAGGGAAGAAGCACGAAAAATAGTAACGCAATTTTCAAAATAAAATGATTATTGCGATAGTGGCTTCCATTCTTGGATTCGGACTGCTTATTTTTTTTCATGAACTGGGCCATTTCATAATGGCAAAGAAAATAGGCGTGAAGGTGGAAAAGTTTTCCCTGGGATATGGTCCTGAATTGTTAGGTTTTACAAAAGGGGAGACCAGATATCTTATTTCTGCTTTCCCCCTTGGTGGATATGTGAAGGTAGCTGGTGAGAACTCCCAGCCCGGCAGAGGTGAAAGATGGGAATTGAACTCGCGCTCCCCTGGTGAAAGAATGTTAGTTTACTTTTTCGGACCATTGTTCAATTTTATTCTTGCCTCTTTACTTTTTACAGTTGTATTTATAATAGGCGTTCCTACTTTTGATTTTCAATCCACAGTTATAGGCAGGGTTACAGATGGCTACCCGGCTCAGGAAGCCGGATTGATGGCAGGGGATGAGATTAAGACAATCAACGGAGAGAAGGTAAGAAGCTGGATTGAGGTTCAGGAGCGGGTTCGCAGGGAAAGCAGCCGTCCGATTACAATCCGGGTACTGAGACAGGGAAAAGAAATAGAATTTCAAATTCTTCCAAAATGGGATGAGGAGATAAAAACTAAAATTATAGGAATAAGCCCGCAGGAGGTTATAAAGAAATTTTCAATATTTGAGTCCATTAAAGAAGGATTTGTGCAGACAGGAGTTCTTACCTGCGCGATTCTTAAGGGATTATTTCTTATTGTGTTTGGAAAGGCAAAGCTGGATGTGGCAGGACCGATAGGTATTTTCCAGATGCTGGGTATGCAGGCACAGCAGGGAATGAGTTCACTTTTATACTTTATTGGCTTTATAAGTGTTAACCTGGCAATCCTCAATCTTTTTCCCATTCCCATTCTTGACGGAGGCGTTATACTGCTCCTGGTAATAGAGGCGATAAGACACAAACCCATTCCTGAAAGGGGCAGGCAGATTTTAGAACAGATAGGTCTGGTATTGCTTATAGGGCTGATGATATTTGCTACATTCAAAGATATGCTCAGGATAAGGTAGCATAAAAATGAACATTAAGAGAAGAATCTCCAGGAAAATTTATGTTGGAGAAGTGGCAATCGGGGGAAATAGCCCTGTGTCGGTTCAGTCAATGACGAAGACTCACACTTCAGATGTAGCGCGCACAATAAACCAGATAAAAAAATTGGAAGAGGCAGGCTGTCAGATTGTGCGGGTTGCTGTTCCTGATATAAAATCAGCACAGGCAATTTCAGCAATTAAAAAAGAAATAAAAATTCCCCTCGTTGCAGATATTCATTTCAATTACCGCCTCGGTATTCTTGCAATGGAACAGGGCGCTGATAAAATAAGATTGAATCCGGGGAATATCAGAAGACAGGAAGAGATTGAAGCAGTGGTAAAAGTAGCAAAACAGAAAAAAATACCGATTCGCATAGGTGTGAACAGCGGTTCTATAGAAAGGAAACTGTTTTTGTCTTCAGGAAACAAAAATGAGAACTTTTTTCATTTATCACAGAAAATGGTAAATACTGGTCTGGAGTATATTCGGCTCTTTGAAAAATTGAAATTTAAAGACATTGTTATTTCTCTTAAAACACCTGATATCCGGTCCACTGTTGAATCCTACAGGATTATAGCGAAAAAGGTGGATTATCCTCTTCATCTCGGATTGACAGCAACAGGGCCTATGGTTCCAGCACTGGTTAAATCTTCCATCGGGATAGGCGTTCTTCTTATGGAGGGGATTGGAGATACCCTGCGCGTCTCCCTGACAGCTGACCCTGTGGAAGAAGTCAGGGCAGGGTATGAGATACTGAAGGCGCTTGGTCTGGCTGGCGGAATTGAAATAATCTCCTGTCCTGCCTGTGGTCGGTGCAGGGTTAATTTAATCAAGATTGTCCGCGAATTTGAAAAATTATGGAAATGTAGCGGTGGTATTTATCCGACTGATTCAGCACCGTGTTTAAAGGTGGCAATAATGGGCTGCGAGGTCAATGGTCCCGGGGAAGCAAGAGATGCAGATATCGGGATTGCCTTCAGTGGAAAATATGCACTTCTGTTTAAAAATGGCAAACCCATCAGAAAGATAAGTGTGGAAAATGCAGTTCAGGCTCTTCTGAGAGAAATCAGAAAAATTTGATTTTTGCCTGATTTTCTTGACATAGTATTCTTTTTCTGATATAATAAAAGGAGGGGGGGAAGAACGAAACCTTCAAGGTTAAAGGGCGAGTGGCGGAAAGGTATACGCGACGGACTTAAAATCCGTCGGTCGCAAGACCTTGAGGGTTCAAATCCCTCCTCGCCCACTTTTAAGGCATTCAGGGGATTTGAAGAAGGTAATAAAACGAGGGTAGCGGGGTGGAGCAGTCTGGTAGCTCGTTGGGCTCATAACCCAAAGGTCGTCCGTTCAAATCGGACCCCCGCAACCTTCTTTTAAAAGAGGTGAAATATGGCCAGGAAAAAACTGGTTAAGGAGATTGAGGAGAAGGAACTTGCCAATTTAGACGCTATTTTGAGGGGAGTCAATTTTCTTGCACAATTCAGTATTTCTGAGCTGGAGAAACTCATTTCTCGTCTTAAAAAAGTTTCATTTAAAAAGGGAGAAGTGGTAATCCGGGAAGGGGAAACAGGTGATTCATTCTACTTCATTTCAAAGGGAAAAGTTAGTGTCTGGATAAAGAAGGGAATGGGCAGGAGTCTTCTTAAATACCTGGGTCCGGGAGAATATTTTGGTGAGATGGCACTCCTTATTGGAGGCAGACGCAATGCAACGGTTGTGGTTGAGGAAGATGCAGATTTCTTTATGCTCTCCAAGGAAGATTTTCGCTCCATGCTTCTGGAAAATCCAAGGCTTATGGATATGATTATTCGCACCTCTGAAGTGAGAAGGGCTGAGCTTGTTATGGAAAGGGAGAAATAGGGGGGGAATGATATGATAGGAAAAGAAATAAGGATTGAGAGAATTATTAATCGCAATACAGGGCGCACAGTCATTATTCCTATGGACCACGGAGTTACAGTCGGACCGATCAGGGGACTTGAAGATATGAAGAAGACAATTGACAATGTGGTCAATGGTGGAGCAAATGCAATTGTTCTGCATAAAGGACTTGTGCGCGGCGGACATCGAGGGAAGGGCAAGGATGTGGGTTTGATAATTCATCTTTCAGGAAGTACCAGTCTTGCTCCTGACCCAAATTTAAAAGTGCTGGTCTGTACTGTTGAAGAAGCAATCCAGCTTGGAGCAGATGCAGTATCCATCCATGTGAACCTGGGTGCTGAAGATGAAAGCGAAATGTTGAAAGACCTGGGATTGACCGCGAAGAAATGTCTGGAATGGGGAATGCCCCTGCTTGCAATGATGTATACCCGGGGACCAAAAATTAAAAATCAATTTGACGCAGCTGTTGTAAAACATGCTGCAAGGGTCGGTGCAGAACTGGGGGCAGATATTGTGAAGGTAAACTACACCGGAAGTGCTGAAAGTTTCAGAGAAGTTACCGGGGGCTGTCCGGTGCCGGTGGTCATAGCCGGCGGAGAAAAGATGGAGACCGACAGGGAAATTCTTGAAATGGTGGAAGGGGCTATGAAGGGAGGGGCTGCAGGAGTTTCTATAGGAAGAAATGCCTTCCAGCATAAAGACCCTGTGGCAATTGTGAAGGCGATTTCAGCCATCGTGCACAAAAATGCTACAGTTGAAGAGGCTCTGAAAATTCTAAAATAATACTCTTTAATGTTGAAGACATATGAAAAGAAAAGTTAAATATGGATGGAAATGGGAAACGATGGAAGAAAAAATTCGCAGGATGCTCTCGCTTCCCCTGGCAAAGAGGTATGAACAGGGAATAGCTCCTTCTGAAATATCTGGTTTGCTGGAGAAAAACCAGGATAGACTGAATGAATCAACCACATTTAAAACTATACAGGTCCTTAAAAAACATAAGGTTAAATATCTTCTTGCAGGAGGTATGGCCGTCTAATATATGGTTCGCCCCGGCTCACAAAAGACATAGATATTCTGATTGAATCCAATGTTGAGAATGCCACAAGGCTTTTAACTGCCCTGAAGGATGCTGGATTTGGTACTGCGGGCCTGACCACCCCGGAGAAAATTGTTGAAAACGAAGCAAATATTTTTGAAGATTATACACGCCTTATAGACTGCCAGGATGTAAAAATTTTGAATAAAATAAAGAGTTTGAAAAAATGAAAAAATTCTGGGTAAAAGTTGTTCCATATAACAAGAACCTGATAATTGCAGCCCTTGAGAGCGGGGCTGACGCAGTTTTAATTCCAGCAGGGTTTACAAAGAAAGTTAAGGAATTGGGTTTGCTCACAACAATTGCTAAAGATGGAGACCTGAAACCTGGAAGGGATGTACTTGAGATAGTGATAAACAACAAGTCCGATGAGGAAAGGGCTGCAAAGCTCGGCAGGGATAAATTTCTTATTGTGCGCACGGGCAACTGGAAGGTTATTCCCCTGGAGAATTTGATAGCACAGCGCAGGAATTTGATAGCGGAAGTAAAGAATAGTGAAGAGGCTAAACTTGCAATGGGAATCCTGGAGAAGGGAGTGGATGGTATATTGCTGGATACCAGAGATTTGAATGAAATAAAAAGAACCGCCAGGGTGATTAAGGAAAGGGCAGAAGAACTTGTTCTGTGCAGGGCAAAAATCAAAGGACTGAAACGTCTGGGAATGGGAGACAGGGTATGTATTGATTCCTGCACAAATATGAAAACAGGCGAAGGAATGCTTGTTGGAAATACTGCCAGGGGTATGTTCCTGGTTCATTCTGAGAGTGTTGAGAACCCGTATGTTGCAAGCCGTCCCTTCAGGGTAAATGCAGGTGCGGTGCATGCATATGTAAGGCTTCCAGAAGGCAGGACAAAATACCTTTCAGACCTGAAATCTGGTGATGAGGTTCTGATTGTAAACAGCAAAGGGAAAACACAAATTGCAATCCTTGGAAGGGTTAAGATAGAACGCCGCCCAATGATTTTAGTTGAATCAGTATCCCCGGAAGGAATCCCGATTTCCCTTGTGATGCAGAATGCAGAGACTATCAGGCTCACAAAACCAAACGGTAAACCAGTTTCAATAGTGAAGCTTAAACCAGGTGATGAGGTGCTGGGTTATGTGGAGAGTTCTGCAAGGCATTTTGGAATGAAGATTGAGGAAACAATTCTGGAAAAATAAATCTCAGATTTATCGGAGGAACTTCTGGATGCTTTTAGGATACTTGTAATTCCGCAATCCAGAAATTCCCCAGCAAAAATGACTTTTGAAAAATTTCTCTAATAGTTCATTGAAAATAGGAAATGAGAAAATAATCCCCCTGCCCCATTCATTCTCTTATTTTTTCAAGTTGGTTCTCCCCCAGAAAGTGTTAACACATATAATTAATAGGTGCAATGTGGATTAAAGCCCAGAAAATCTATATTCTCTACCCTTACTCCACAGCGTGGACATTTAATGCGGTATTTGGTAAAGACAAGGTAGGGCTGAAACTCAAAAACAGGAAGATCTCTTACCCTTGCCCTTCTCCATCTCCATGCACGAGTGAAAGCCCGACCACAATCAGGACAAATAAAACCTTGTGATTTATCCCTGGAGAGGTAAATGTCTGTAGCAGCGTTGTTAATAACTGCGTTTACGAACTTTACACTTGACAAATTCAGCCATTGTGATATTCTCTGGCATCTGTGACCTCCTTTCCTGCTGGGATTTGTTCAAAGAATATTATATCCAGATTAGGCTGGAAGTCAACAGGTGCCTTTTATTTTTCAAAGACCATGTCTTATTTAATATAATAATTTACACTATCTTGCAACACTTTCTGGAGAAGAACCTAAATATTATATCACATAACTTACTCATTTTTCAAGTCCTTCTTCACTTTTCTTTTTCTCTTTTTAGACTTTTTGCCGAAAATGACAATGAGGGCGTTATCTTAAGAGAAGATGGGGAATTTCTAAATTTGACTTTTGAACAAATTATGTTATAATATTAATTCGTTACAATAACGAAAAAGTGGTTAATTTAAGGTACTTTTCGTTATGATATCGAAAAGGATGTATATGGGGAATTTTAAGAAACATCTTGCACTGGCAAAGGAAAAATTACAAGCAACAGTAACTGCTTATGAAAATAAACAGCATACAGTAGTAGGCGACCTCGCAACTAAAGTGGTTGAACAACTTGTAGAGGCAGAAGCAGCCAGGAAAAATGAACATTTCGGAACGCATAAGGAACGTCATGAGTATTGCAATAAAAATTTTCCATCAAAAGTAAACGAAAGTATGAGAAAAGTATGGTTTGCCTACGGCGATTTAGGATATGATGGAGTAAATGGTCATAGGGCAAAAACAGCGATGGAAAATTTAAAGATTGTTATTGCTTTCTTTGAGGAAAGATTCAATGAAAAAATTGAACCTGAAATCAATATCTAAGAAGATAACAGAATCCCTGTTAAAAATCAACGATGTTAGAACAATTGTGCTTTATGGGAGCTTTGCCCGTGGTGATTTTGGACCAAAATCTGACATAGATTTATTTATAATTACTGGCAAAAAGGATACTATTGACCAGGTAGAAAAAGAGATTGTTCAATTAGAACAAGAAATAAGCAAAAGTATCCAGCCGACTATAAGAACCATAGAAGAATTGGAGAAGACAGATACAGGCCTGTTGCAGAATGTATTTCAGGAAGGGAAGGTCCTTTATACAAAAGAGCCTTTGGAAATTCCTGCAGTATCTTTATTGGAACAGAGGCCCTATATTATTTTTTCATTCAATCTAAATGGTCTCAGCCAAAAACAAAAATCTGCATTTAACCGGGAATTGTATGAACAAACAAAAGGGAAATATACCTACAAGGGACTTTTAAAAGAGTTAGGCGGAGAGAAAATTTCACCAGGCTGTGTTATAATACCTTACAAAAAAGAAGAAATGCTGCTTAAGTTTTTCAAAAAATATAAAGTGAAATTTACACGGACTAAAATCTGGAAATCTTAATTTTTCCATCGGTGTTTTATTTTTTAACTGTTGGAGAGGTGGCCGAGTGGCTGATGGCACTGGTTTTGAAAATCAGAATTGACAACCCAAATAAGCGCTGTTAAATCAATGATTTTTGAAATTTGCCACCCAAACCTGATTTTTCATGGATTTTCACGGAGTTCATTAAATGGAACCAATTTTGGAAAAGACAAAAGGAGTGGTAAGCCTATAGTTCATTTAAAATTGCCACGCGACACTCTAATTAAAATTGGGATAATAAACAGGGGGAGAAGGTGAGGAAAACCTGGTTGGAAAAAATGGCTGATAAGAAAAATTTGCCGAAAATATTAAAATTAGAAAAGGGTTTTCCCTGCTATAAGCCCTTGGTGAAAATGGGGGCTAAAGCTGGGGATAAGGTGGTTTTGACCAACCCAAAAGAGGTTGAAGAGATTATGAAAAAAGTTCCCGAGGGTAAACTTATTACCATTCGCGAAATCTGTAAAAAACTTGCCCAAAAATATAAAGTTGATGCCTGCTGTACTCTCACCACCGGAATTTTTGTTATGACAGCAGCCAATGCGGCAGAGGAAATAAAAAAAGAAGGACAGAAAAGCGATAATCCTTACTGGCGAACATTAAAAGCAGAAGGGTTTTTAAATGAAAAATACCCCGGCGGTCAGGAAGCGCATAAAAAATTATTGGAAAAAGAGGGCTATAAGATTGTTAAAAAAGGAAAAAAATATAAAGTTTTAGACTTTGAAAAATATTTAGTCAAAGTATAAGAAAAAAAGAAAAAAATTTTGAGTCTTCACCATCGCATTTGTAAATCAACTTGTTATGTTAATGGTCTTGAAGATATTTTAGAATGGAGGGACGTCCTTCTTTACTTTTCTTTTTCTCTTTTTAGACTTTTTGCCGAAAATGACAATGAGGGCGTTATCTTAAGAGAAGATGGGGAATTTCTGTGATTTAATGCGTTTTCTTGACTTTTTCATAAAAATATGATATACTATATAAAATTAAATAGATGGAGGAGAAGGATGAGAAAGGGGATATTTTGTGTAGTGGTGTGTGCACTTTTGCTTGCTGGTTCTGCAGCAATGGCACAGGATGGGTACGGAAAACATCTGGGTGAATTGAAACAGATTCAGGTCTGGGTGGTCTATACAAATTTCTTTTACAGAGATGCTCAGGGATATCCTGTATATTATATAGGTGCTCCTATGTCCTGCGAGATTCATCTCAAGAATACAGGGAATAGAACTTTCAACAGACTTGATGTGTCCTGCCAGCATCAGTATTATGAAAGTGGAGTTTGTGACAGATGGTGGTGGCCATATCCCAGAACTGTTTCATATTCAAAGGGAGAACCCCTGCCAGGTGATTCCTGCAAAACATGGGCCGAGCTCTCTCTGGGTCCAGGGGAAGAAATCAGTCTCCCTATGACCTACACACCGCCATATGAGACCTGCGATGGACTGGACCAGACCTGTGTGATTCTGAAACATACAAACAAAGGTGGAGAGACCTCAGCAGTTTTTTATTACAATCCTGAATGTGGTGTTTTCTGCCCCCCACCACCTAAATAGGTCTATGAAATTTTGTCGCTGTTTTTTCTTTATGCCTTCTAACAGGATATTGCCGCCATTTCTGATGGCGGTTTTTATTATTCTGGCGCATTGCAGTTTCAACCGGTCCAGGCGGGTCGGGCGAGATGTAATTGCAGGAGGAAAAGAATGGGAAAATTAAGCAAATATATGTTTGCAATCTGGATTGCAATTTGTATTCCAGTTCTACAGGTATGCGCAGGTACACAGAAAAAGATTAAGTTGATCAGTGCCGGGAGCATTGCCTTCCAGAGATATAGCTATGCAAAAAAAGGAAAGGTATTAGCATATGGTGTTCAGGACCTGGTGCGGTCAGTCCCGGAGATTAAAGAAATAGCTGACATAGAAATTGAAGAGTTTTCAAATATTGATGCCAGCCTTATGACCCCGGTTATGATGTTTAATCTTGCAATGGAAGCCTGGAAAATCCTGAAGGACCCCGAGATTTCCGGTGTTATTATCCTGCATGGTTCAGAAACACTCGAGGAAACTGCTTTTATGCTGGATTTACTCATAGATAGTGAGAAACCTGTTGTGATAACAGGAGCACAGAGGATGGGCTCTGACCTTTCTGTAGATGCTGCGGCAAATCTTCTGGATGCTGCAAGGGTGGCAATTGATGCAGAATCCTGGGGCAGGGGGGTACTGGTTGTTTTTAATGGAACTATCCTTTCAGGAAGGGAAGCAACAAAGGTGAGTGCGTCAGATATAGATGCTTTTAAGTCTCCCTACGGGCCCGTAGGCAAGGTTCAATCCGGTAAGGTTCTCTATCTGCGTCCAAAAGGAAAAAGGTTTGTTATAGAAACTAATGACGTAGCAAAAAAGGTTTATCTTATAAAGATGGCAGCTGGAATGGATGGTTTATTTTTAAGGGTTGCAATTGAGGGTGGGGCAGATGGTGTGGTGATTGAGGGCTTTGGTGCAGGGACCCTAACCGAGGACAACCTTCGTGCCCTTTACAGTGCGATAGAAAAGAAGGTTCCTGTTGTAATTGTTTCAAGATGCGCAAGCGGATTTGTGGACCCGGAGCAGGTGGCGTTATTTGCGGGGAAAGACTTAGCCGAGAAGGGAATAATTTTCGGTGGAGATTTAACAGGTCCCAAGGCAAGGATTCTTCTGATGCTTGTATTAAACAGAACCCGTAGCCCTAAAGAGATACAGGATTATTTCAACCGGTTTTACACCAGGTAAGGCATTTATGAAAAAATATATTTCTGTTTCTTTTTTGATTGCAGTTTCAGCAATATTGATTTTTTCTTCCGTAGGTGAGGGTGAAACCCTTGTTGCTGTTGTGGATTTTCCCGGCAACACAGTTGTCTGCAGTGTATGCACGCACACCATTTCATTTACTACAGCAAACACAGGTCTTATAGAAAAGGTTAGCATAAAATTTGACCCGGGTTTTGGTCTGGGGGCAATTGCTCTCGGTGCTGTTGCTGGATTGAATACCGGGACACTCGGTGTAGCAGGAAATACTGTTATTTATACAATCGCAAATCCTGAAACAGTTGGAGCAGGAATAATCTGCACCATTCCACTGGGCAATATTACAAATGCAAGTGTCTGCGCTACAACATATACAGTTGTGGTTGCTACAAGAACCCGGTTTGATACAATAATTGATGGGCCTACTCCTTCCAATACCTTTGCCCTCACAGGCAATTCATTGAAAATTACCACTCCTGCACAGGTTATTCTCTCAGGAGAAACCTCTTCATTAATAAAAGTTATTGCCTGCGATATTTATGGCAATACAGATATCCTTTTTAATGATACTGTTGCATTGAGTGGCTCTTCACCTTCAAGGCAGTTTTCTTCAGATGGCAGCATATGGATAAACGGAGATCCATCTATAACCCTTGTCAATGGCACAGGTCAGTTTCTCTACAGGGATACAGCCACAGGAGTTGTTACCATAAGTATTTCCCGTGCAGGCTACACCGGTTATACACAATCTTTTAAGCTGGTTAAATTCTTAACAAATGCAATTCCATATGATACAACACTTCCTGTTGTTATAAGCACAGGTGCTACCACGATTACTGTTCCTGCGGGTACTTTTGGAAGCACATTTGCTTTTGTAATTGATGATACTCCTTCAGGCGATGCAATTACAAATGCAAACAACAGCACAGCATCCGATCCGAGTCTTAAACTTGTATCAGAGTTAAACGGGACAGTGAGAGAAGCAGGTGCTTTTGCAGTTGAACCATCAGGAATAGTCAATTATGAAAAGCCCCTGAATCCATTGAGTGGAAAATCAGTGATACTTACAATACCATATCCCCCTGCTATCTCGGGTTCTCTTGAAGACGGATTGCGAATTTGCAGACTGGATGAGAATACTCAGGGCTGGATACTTCTGACAGGCACTCAATCTGTTAATAAGACTGCAAAAAATGTTTGCGTAAACTTAACTTCATTCAGTTTCTACCGTATTATTTCATTTGGAGTTGCACAAAGTCTTAATGATGTTAAGGTTTATCCAAACCCATTCGAAATTGCAAGGGCGAGAGACGGAACTTTAAAATTCATAAACCTTCCTGGTCAGGCAACTATTAAAATTTATAATATTGCAGGCGAACTGGTTAGAACCATTCAGAAAAATGATACAGTAAATCGTGCTACCTGGGATGGAAGAAACGAATATGGAGAAAAGGTAGCAACAGGTATCTATTTCTATGTTATTTCAAGCCCTCAGGCTACTATGAGGTCTACAGGCAAAATTGCTGTGATATCCGGTGAATAATATGCAAACTAAAAACAGGGTTATAATGGGCAGGAGAAGATTTTTCCACTTTTGGTTTTTAACAGTGGCAATTGCTTTTGGTTTTGGTCTTTCATCCCTCAGTTCTCTCTATGCTCTTGGACCTGGCACAACAGGTGCACAATTCTTAAAGATAGGCCCTGGTGCAAGGGCAGTTGCAATGGGAGAGGCCTTTGTTGCCATAGCGGATGAACCTGCAGCACTGTACTGGAATCCTGCTGGCATTGTGCAGATTAAAACCCGCCAGGTTTCTTTTATGCACAACTTCTGGTTTCAGGGAGTTAATTATGAGCACCTTGCTTATGTCCAGGAATTGCCTGGTCCGGGAAATGAAAAATTTGGTTTTAGCCTTATCTTTCTGCATTCCGGAGATATGGTGAGGACCTTAGAGGATGCATCCGGAAATTATGCTGGCACAGGAAACAATTTTTCTGCATCTGACCTTTGCCTGTCTTTTTCCTATGCCTGGGATATGGGATATAACCACAGCCTCGGTGTAAATCTGAAGTTCATAAATTCCAGTATTGACGATGTTGCAGGCAATGCCCTTGCTGTAGATATGGGCTACCTCTTCAGGGCTACTCCGTGGTTATCTGTGGGAATTAATGCCCAGAACGGAGTTGTTTCAATGCCAATCCGATTCTACAGGGGTAAAACTCCTGTTTCTGCAAGCCACTCCCTTCCTATCAATGGAAAGATTGGGCTGGCATATAAACTTATGCAAAACAGATTCATAATTGCACTTGACTTTAATTTTCCGGTAGAAAACAGGGTAAATTATCACATAGGTGCTGAATACAGGCTTACCGATTCTTTATTTCTGAGGGCAGGCTACAAGACAGATTTTGCTCAGGATAATGTGCTTTCAGGATTGTCCATAGGAGCTGGATACACCTTTAAGGGCTATACTCTGGATTATGCCTTTGTTCCTTACGGCGATTTAGGATTCACCCACAGAATTTCAGTGCTGGTAAAGTTCTGATTAAACCCATTGAATTGTCTTTTACAGTAAAGTCCTTTTTGGATATCCCTTTCTGGGGAGGATTTGAGCTCCGATGGATATCGGAGTTCGATTTAACATCGGACAAGGGGGGGATACTTCGCCTTATATCAAAAGAAAAAGAGAAAAAGTGAAAATTTGTTCTTGGCGAAGTGTCCCCGTCGGTATTCTAAATATTATATCATATAACCTGTTTATTTTTCAAGTTCTTCTTTACTTTTCTTTTTCTCTTTTCAGACTTTTTGCCGAAAATGACAATGAGGGCGTTATTTTAAGAGAAGTTGGGGAATTTCTGAGATACGCATAATTTTTTTGACATTTATTAGGATTTGTGCTATAATATTGGCAGGTAGGAAATATCAAGGTGGGAGGACAAAACATCAATGTAAGGATAAAATATATCGTTAACCAATCTCTTCTGGATAGGTAGGGGCAGGATGCCCGGAAGAAAAGAAATCATAATAGTTTTGAGTATAGTAAGTATTAAATGTAGTGGTCGGATTCATCCGACCTGCAAAGGAACAAATTCAAGGCGCTGAAGGTCTAATTAAAAAAGACTAAGGCGCTTTTTTTTATTTTCAGATTAAATGTACAGGGCAAATAAATGAAAGTATCTTCTATCCTTTTTATTGTTTTGGTGGCTTCAATTCAGTTAATAGTTGCAAGTTCAATTGCCATCTGTCAACAATATCCATATTATCAGATGATTGCTACTGCAAATCCCACTGTTGTAGTAGCTACCCAGCGGTCTACTATCACAGTGACAGTAATACGCTGGAATTCTCCATATGAGGCTGAAGTAGTTCCAAAGGCAAAAGTATGGTTTCAAGTGGTTCAACCACAAGATGCTCATATGGCATATCCAACTTTCCCGCCTTTTCCCCTTTATACCGGTTCAAATGGACAGTGCACGAATGTGCTTGTAACAGGTTCTTCCTCTTGCGAAAATATCGTTCATATATGGACAGAATGGGCGTCGATAGATGTCGGGGTAAATGCCTTAGCAGATGTATCATTTTCTGTTGAAGAACCACCTGCTTTTATGTATGTCGGAGAAACTTCTACAATAAGAGTTTCTGTTAAATACCAGCAGCAGTATCCTGTTGAAAATATGCAGGTTTTCTTTAATGTTTTAAGCGGAAGCGCTATTTCAAATCCCGCCTCTGCCTTAACAGATGCAGCAGGAGAAGCCACTGCAATACTGTCTTTTACTTCTCCAGGAACAGATGTCATACAGGTATATATTCCTGGTCTTTCTCCTGCAAATTTTACAGTTGCAGCATGGTCCCATATTCAAATGTCTGCTTTTCCTTCAGCAGTAATATGGGGTGGTGAAACATCATAGATTACTGCCCTCTTACGGGACAGAAATAACGAGCCGATTGTCAATACCAACGTAGATTTTCTAATTACAGATAGGGGTCCCGAATATGATTCTACCTGGCCACAGTATCGTGTATATGGATATTTGGAAACAGCAACTGTTATGACAGACAGCAGCGGAAGAGCAAGTACAACCTTTTATTCAGGATACTTCTGGGGAAATGAAACCTATGACGAAGTTGAGGCAATTGCAATTGTGGAGGAGTATAATCTTGAAGGAAAAATCACAATTAAAACTTATGTCTCCTATGCTTTGAGGTTTCCCCCTCCAGAAGCAATTCCTTCAGATATACTTGTCAACAACAGTTCTACTATTACTGCAAGAGTGACACATATGGATGGTTATCCGATACAAGGGATGCTTGTATACTTTAAGTTGACAAAAGGCAACTGCATCCTTGCTGTCCAGTCCTGCCTGACAGATACAGAGGGATATGCGCACAGTGTTCTTATTCCTCGTGAACCAGGAACCAATGAAGTTGAAGTTACGGTACCTGGCCTTGGAACTCAGACCGTAGTGGTAATGAGTTATAATATTGCTCCAAGGGGCTATTGGGGAAGACCTGTGCGGGGAACCCAGAGACTTCTAAGGGATTGCGTGAATACTGCATGCGGAAATCTCTCTTTTACAGTCCAGGATTTCTCTATCCCGGGAAGGGGTCCATACATACGCTTCTTTAGGACCTATAATGGCCTCTCTTCATATTTTGGTCCTCTCGGTGGCAAATGGACACATAACTACAATATGCGGCTTTTTGAATTTGAAGACGGCACAGGAGACAGGGGATTATTTGATGAGCACGGTGGAGTAAAAAGATTCAAGGCCATTAAACAACCAAGCGGGGATTGGAAATTTGAGTCTCCCTCCGGAGTTTACCTTAAACTTGAATGGGACTATGCTGAGAATAAGTATAAGATAACAGATAAAAGCGGGACTAAGTACTATTTCAGCACCTCGTCTCAACCTAATTCTTACGGTGGATTAGAAAAAATAGTGGATAAGAATGGTTATACCACAACTCTGAATTACAATATGTATGGCTATGTTTCTAATGTTGTAGATCCAAGTGGTAGAACCCTTAGTTTCTCCTATATGCCCGTGCAACGGGGTCCCGGTCACAAATTACTTTGGCCCGAGCCTGTTGCAACAGCAGGATTTCCAACAGGTAACATTTATTATGATACCTGGGGGCAGCATCCAGAGTATACAAGCGGCTGGGTTCAGCCCGCAGCACAGGAAGTTCCTGAGGAAGTTCCCGTTATTGTTCAAATTACACTTTCAGCAGGTGGGTATAGTAAAGGATATAACTTTACCTACACTCAATATGAAGCCCAGCAGGACCATATGCTTACAAGTATTACGTGTGGCTGGCCGAATCCCCCATATGACCCTCTATACAAAGCCACTTATGAATACGATGGGACTAAAAGGGACCTTGGATACCCACTTACCAGCATTGACGACCCGCACGCGCAATCAGGAAACACAAAATTAAAATTTGCATACGACCCCTTAGGCAGGGTTACGCAGATACAGGATTATTCAGGGAATCCATTGGTAAAATTGGAATATACATTGTATCGTGAACCAGGCAGTGAATCGCCATGTACCAGAACAAAAATAACACAAGTGAGGAATCCGGGAGAAGAATATACAACCATAGATGATTACGACAGTCAGGGTTTTCAAATCCGCATCACCGACCCACTTGGCTATACTTCAGAATGCAAGTGGGATGAAAATCTAAACAGGATATGGATAAAGGATAAAAGATGGAATACCACAAATTTTGCTTATGATGAAAGGGGTAATTGCATCCAGACCACTGATGCCCTGGGTTATGTTACAAAAAGAGAATATGAACCTACATTTAATAATCTTACTCTGCTTACGGATGCAAAAGAAGGGATTACAAAATATGAATATGACCATAATGGAAATTTAACGAAAGTTATAGAGCGATATAATCAAACTGGAGAGAAAACCACAGAATATAAATATGAAGATATAAATCATCCCGGAGATTGCACGAGGATGATTGATGCAAATCTTCACGAAATCAGCTATGAATATGATGACTATGGTAATCAGAAAAAAGTAGTTATGGACCCCGGGGGACTTAATATCGAGACAAAGTACGAATATGATGCCTTGAGCCGGCTTAAAAAAATCACTGACCCTGAGGGCAAAATCACAGAATACGAATGGAATTCATGGGACAAGAAGACAAAGGTCAAGTATCAGGAAGAAACAAGGACTACAGAGATAAAATATGAATATGATGAAAGAGGAAGAAGGAAGGCGATTGTTGACCAACTCAGCCACAGAACCGAGTTTGAATACGATGACTTTGACCAGCTGACAAAAGAGAGAAGATACAAAGATGGAGGAGCAGTGGAAGTAATCTATACCTACGATTTTGCGGGCAACAAAAAAACAATGACAGATCCAGAAGGGAAAATAACAAAATATAAATATGATGCCTCAAACCGCCTGATTGAGATGGAAGACCCTATGGGTAGAAAAACCACCTACGGATACTATATCAACCCCTGGGTTACTTCTGACAGGCCCTTGACATATACTATCCCAACAGAAGCCACATTCACTTTGAATATGATAAACTCTATCGGCTCACACTCCTCGGTGGAAGTGGTCCATCAGTTGGCTACGGGTATGATGAAGTGGGAAACAGAATCTGGATGCAGGATTCAAGAGGAAGAACTTCATACACTTATGACCCACATTACAGACTCGCAAGTGTTGCATACCCACAGACCATAAATGGTCAGCAGGCAGTAATATCATACACCTATGATAATGCGGGAAACAGAAAGACGATGACAACTCCTGTATCAAGTGTTACATACAACTATGACAATGCAGATAGATTAACCAGTGCTACCCACTCCAAATTCGGCACAGTGAATTTCAGTTATGACGATGCAGGCAACATAACTTCAATGACTTATCCCAATAACATTGCAACAACTTACTACACCTATGATAAGAGGAACAGGGTGACAAATATAACCTACAGGAACAGGTATGGCTCAATAATTTCCAGCGTAAGCTACTCCTATGATGATGCAGGGAACAGGACTTCAATGACTGATGAACCGGGAACTACAACCTATACATACGATACCCTGAATCAATTAAAGACAGTCACAACCCCGCGCCGGGGAGTGCAGGAATATGCCTATGACAAAGCAGGCGACCGTACTTCATATACTGACCCCTGGCATAATGTGTCATATACCTATGACAATGCAAACCAGCTTGATTATCTTATAGACAATGGAGTGCGCACAGACTTCACCTATGATGCCAACGGCAATCAGACTTCAAAAGGAGATATGACATTCACATGGGATTACCAGAACAGATTAGTTCAGGTAAATAATCCCCGATATCCTGTGCCGAGCACATTTGCATATGACGGTGATGGCAAGCGTATCTCCAAAACTGACAGCAAGGGCACAAGGAATTATATTTATGATGGGGTAGATGTTGTATTAGAGACTGATGGAAATGGAAGTTTAACAAGGGAATATTTCAGTCTTGCCGGTGGCATTATCTGTAAAGAAGAAAAGTTATCTTCAGGTATTACCAGCAAGGAGTATATGCTTCACGATTACCTTGGTTCTACAATTTTCGTGCTGGATTCTGAAGGAAATGTTCTTAGCAACTACTATTATGAACCTTTCGGAGAATGCTGGAATGCAACCAGTGACCCAACAGGAAATATTAGGTTTACGGGAAAGGAATATGAGGAGGATACAGGGTTATATTATTTTGCAGCAAGATGGTATGATGCGGAAATTGGCAGGTTTGTTTCACAAGATCCAACAGAACCCTTGAGTTATATTTATTGTTTCAATAACCCTATGAAATATGTAGATCCCAGTGGGTTAAGACCACCACCCGGTGCTCCACAGGAAGAGATCGATGAGTATGAAAGAATGTTTCCGAGCGATCCAGTACATCCTCCGCCATATACGAGAGAAATGGAAGATGCAGAAATAGAAAAATTAATAATGAATTTAATAAAAAAATGGGAAGACCAAGGTATAAAACCAGGATGGATACTTAACTTAAAAGAATGGTGGAGTAAAATCCCGGTGGAAAAGCAACATGCTTGTGGTTGGGTTCAAAAAGAAGTTATGAATATTCTTAAAGGTAAATATTGGAGATATTATAATTTTATAGAGATAGATATTGTGGTGCAAATTACTAAGGATTTTGGTTTTGCCCATATGTTTGTAATAGGAATGCCTCTTATGCCTAGATATGATATTCCTGAATACGCTCTTTTCATAGACCCGTGGTTGAATAGAAAAAATCCAGTTTGGCATGAAAGGCTTGATCCTAACTGGCAGCCAAGATGGCAGCCAAGAGGACAATCAGGATATAGATATTAGTGGGAGTGAAAAATGAAATTGAAGAATCAAAAAGAAAAGATAGGAAGAATTATTCTTATGTCTGCTATAATTACAATTATTACTTTTTTCTCCTATTTCATTTTGGTCTATTGGCACAATAAAGTTTATCCTGGAGAGGGAGCTTATTTCTTTCAATGCAGAGCCGTGGATACTTTAGAAATTGCATTCGCCTTATTTTTTATAACTATAATTCTCACAGGATATCAAAAACTTAGATATAATAAAGAACCAAATAGAAGATTCAATAAGTTTACAAAGATAGGTGGAATATTGATAGTAATAGGATGGGCTTTTTTGTTTTGGGGGTTCAAATTATTAGAATTATTAAAATTAAATAGTATTTTTATAAAAATAGTATGGATTTATGAGATAATAATATCTACGACACTACTTATTATTGGAGAGGTGGTAGCCGTTAATAAAGACAGAGGGAAAGGTGTGGGCGTTTTATTTATTATAATTTTGGTTTTTATTAATTGGCTACTTCTTTCTTTTACACATTCGTTTAAACTACTTTTTCATTTCTTTTAATTATGATGATTGGAGCAGGCTAACCAGAATAATTGACCCTGAGGGTAAAATTACAGAATACGAGTGGAATTCATGGGACAAGAAGACAAAGGTCAAGTATCAGGAAGAAACAAGGACTACAGAGATAAAATATGAATATGATGAAAGAGGAAGAAGGAAGGCGATTGTTGACCAACTCAGCCACAGAACCGAGTTTGAATACGATGACTTTGACCAGCTGACAAAAGAGAGAAGATACAAAGATGGAGGAGCAGTGGAAGTAATCTATACCTACGATTTTGCGGGCAACAAAAAAACAATGACAGATCCAGAAGGGAAAATAACAAAATATAAATATGATGCCTCAAACCGCCTGATTGAGATGGAAGACCCTATGGGTAGAAAAACCACCTACGGATACTATATCAACCCCTGGGTTACTTCTGACAGGCCCTTGACATATACTATCCCAACAGAAGCCACATTCACTTTGAATATGATAAACTCTATCGGCTCACACTCCTCGGTGGAAGTGGTCCATCAGTTGGCTACGGGTATGATGAAGTGGGAAACAGAATCTGGATGCAGGATTCAAGAGGAAGAACTTCATACACTTATGACCCACATTACAGACTCGCAAGTGTTGCATACCCACAGACCATAAATGGTCAGCAGGCAGTAATATCATACACCTATGATAATGCGGGAAACAGAAAGACGATGACAACTCCTGTATCAAGTGTTACATACAACTATGACAATGCAGATAGATTAACCAGTGCTACCCACTCCAAATTCGGCACAGTGAATTTCAGTTATGACGATGCAGGCAACATAACTTCAATGACTTATCCCAATAACATTGCAACAACTTACTACACCTATGATAAGAGGAACAGGGTGACAAATATAACCTACAGGAACAGGTATGGCTCAATAATTTCCAGCGTAAGCTACTCCTATGATGATGCAGGGAACAGGACTTCAATGACTGATGAACCGGGAACTACAACCTATACATACGATACCCTGAATCAATTAAAGACAGTCACAACCCCGCGCCGGGGAGTGCAGGAATATGCCTATGACAAAGCAGGCGACCGTACTTCATATACTGACCCCTGGCATAATGTGTCATATACCTATGACAATGCAAACCAGCTTGATTATCTTATAGACAATGGAGTGCGCACAGACTTCACCTATGATGCCAACGGCAATCAGACTTCAAAAGGAGATATGACATTCACATGGGATTACCAGAACAGATTAGTTCAGGTAAATAATCCCCGATATCCTGTGCCGAGCACATTTGCATATGACGGTGATGGCAAGCGTATCTCCAAAACTGACAGCAAGGGCACGACAAATTATATTTACGATGGCGGTAATGTTATATTTGAGACTGACCAGAGCGGCAACATCACAACCGAATACTTCCTTGCTCAGGACAACCCGATTATGTCTCTGAAGGACAAAGTCCTTTCCTATCTCCTCTACGATGTGCTCGGCAATATGACCACAAGTCTTGATGAGCAGGGCAATATACTTGGCACCTACTCCTACGAACCCTATGGCAAATGCTGGAATGCAGCCAATGACCCATTAAACAATCAGAGATTCACAGGCAAGGAACTGGATGAAGAATCAGGACTGCACTACTTCGGTGCAAGATATTACGATGCGGATGTGGGTAGGTTTATATCACGAGATCCTATTGAAAGGTTTGACTATATTTATGCAAAAAATAATCCTTTAGTTTTTGTTGACCTTTTGGGTTTACGGTAGTGTAAAATTAATTGTGTAAATTTTGAAAACTCTTGACAAAAAAGAAAAAAGGCGTATACTCTTCCTTAAGGAACAAAAATAACTCCTGATAAAGGAGAAAGGAGGAGCAACGCCTATGAGTATTATAGCACAGAAAGAGCAGAATGTCAAGTCTAAGGCATTCGGGAAAGTGGAAAAGGTTTTGGAACACACTGCACGAGAAGAGTTCTTTGAATCTCTGGCAGAGAGGATGCGTGAGTTCACCAGGCTTGTGCTGGAATTGACCGTTGAGGAGGAGCTCACCCAGTTCTTGGGATATATTCCCTACCAGAGGGTCCCGAAGAAGGATAATGCCCGCAATGGCTACTATAGACATAGCCTTGCCACTCGGATGGGACTGCTTGAAAATCTTAGGGTAGCCAGGGATAGAAACGGCGAATTTAGGCCCGTAGCCATTCCCAGGTATGCACGCAAGGAACAGTGGATAAACCAGCGTATCTTTGAAATGTTTGTGGCAGGCGCATCCACAAGAAAGATGAAGCGCCTGACCAAGAAGCTCTTTGGCAAAGGTTATTCTGCTGGTGCTGTTTCTGACATCAACAAGCAGCTCACTGAACAAGTCAGGGAATGGATGAAGGGACCCATCACAGATGAAATAGTCTACCTTTTCATTGACGGACTGAATATCCCTGTTAGAAGAAGAACTGTGGGTCTGGAATCCCTGCTTTCCGCTGTGGGCATCACAAAAGAAGGAAAAAGAGTTCTCCTTGCCATGCAACTGGGAGACAGGGAGAAAGCAGGAGTATGGAAGGAGTTCTTCAAGGACTTGAAAGTCAGGGGATTTAAGAGTGAAAGCCTGCGCCTTGGAATTATGGACGGACTTCCCGGGCTTGAAGAAGCCTTTGCAAGCGAATTCCCCAATGCAAAGATTCAACGCTGTGTAGTTCATAAGCTTAGAAACATCTCCTGTAAGGTTCCCGGGTACCCGCTTTAGCGGGTGTGCTGCAGGAAGAGGTGATGCACGCCTGCAAGAAAATATTTAATGCCAGGGACGCAAACGAAGCAAGGCAGAGATTCATAGAGTGGAAAGAGACATACAAACACCTTGTTCCTCAAGCAGTTGAGTGCCTTGAGAAAGACCTTGCTGTATGTCTTACGTTCTATTACTTTCCTGAGGAGCACTGGATAATTATACGCACAACCAACATCATTGAACGAGTATTCAGGGAATTCAGAAGACGAATAAGGCAGATGGATGCCGGGTACCCATAAAATGGGTGGGGAGAAGATAGCGCCCTGCGCATCCTTTATGCCTTAGCTACAGAAATTAATGTCCGATGGGAAGAGAGACGCATAAAAGGATTCAGAGAATTTACACAATTGACTTGACACGACCGGTGTTGTTTTGGGGAATTTTTGGGTAATGCATTTTTTTCTTGACATTTTCAAAAAATTCTATATAATATCTACAAATTACGTGGGGTATAAAAAAGAGAAGGCTTTTTTCCGTCACAGAGAGGGGCTTTTTTGTGTTTTGGGGGATTGACAATACTGCCAGAATATGAAGTTTTGAATTGTCAGTTCGGCTATGTTCATGTAGTTACAATTTTGTTTAGATACCTGGGATGGTATTAGACTTGTGCTGCCGAAAAGGGCAGTTTTGAGAAGCCAGGTTGAGAAGTCTGCAATCCTGACTTTTCAATCTGGCTTTTTTATTTAATTTTTAATATCTAATTGATATATCTGGATTTAAAATATATCACACCAAAGCAAGTGAATTAAATTTGAAAAATAAATTCTACGAGGAGGAATGGTGATAAAGAAAAATGTAGCGAACTATATGATAATGGGAATGCTCAATATGGAACCCCTGACAGGATATGAGCTCAAGAAGAAATTTGAGGATTCTATTATTAACTCCTGGAATTTGAGTTTTGGACAGATTTATCCCACCCTGAAAGTTCTTGAAAAAAAAGGGTTTGTTACGCAGAGCACGAGGACAAATCCAAACAGGCCTCCGAGCAAGGTTTATAACCTGACTGAAAAAGGAAGGCAGGAACTGACAAAGTGGCTTTCAGGTAATATCAGCAGGGAAAGACTGAAATATGAAATATTTCTTAAACTATTCTTCGGGGGTCAGATTTCAATAGCCGAGAACATAAACAATATAAGGGAATTCCGCGCCAAAAATCTGGAAGAACTAAAAGCACTTAAGGATTTTGAAAGTGAATGCGTGGAGATTTTTAGGGGAGAATTCAACGAAAAGAAACGCTGCTACCTGGTCGCAATGCTTATGCGATATGTTTACAGGGCATGCATTGACTGGGCTGATAAAGCAATTGATATATTGAGCAGGATAAAAGAGTAATGAGAAGGATTTTACTTGTTTTGCTTACCGGGCTTGCAATTGTAATACTGCCTGACCTGTCCTACGCAAGGAAGGCGATAAAGACCGTGGAGTTCTTCTTCGCCCAGTCTGATACCGATAAAGCAAGTGGAGAAACACACTATTCGCCTGCTCTTTACATTTACATTCCTGAGACCGGGTTCCAGCTACGCACTGCCTGGGTTGAGGTGAACTGGGAGGGAGACAATGTCCTGACAACCTCTGCAGCAATTGGCATAAATGGAGCAAATACCCAGACCTTTGGCGCATTGAACTCAAGTTATAGCGGCGAGAACTTAGATTACCTTCTTCGGTATAATGCGACTGATGCCTTTTCAGGAATGCTTGGAAATGGAACCAACAATGGTCCGTATATATTGGCTATCCGCAGTACAGGGGGATTCAGGTACAACGAATCCGCAAAGTTATACCTCACATATGAATTTGATGACACATCCCCGGTTCAACTGCAGACAGTCAGGTTCTTTGTGGGCGTGCGTCCGGCCCGATTTTCTACAACAGATACAATAGCATTCGGACACACCTGTTATATGCCTGAGGCAGGAGTTAATATCCGCTCACTCTGGTATGAGCTGCGCGGGCATTACAGGTCAAATACCCCTGGCTTAAACGATATGTATGCGGACATAAAATTGAACCGGGGAAGTCTAAAGCAGCCCAAACTTTTAGAAGGAGAAAATCGCTCCACGAGTGAGTTTCTCTATCTTTATGTGCCCACCACGTATCCTGATACCACAGGGGGAATTAATACAATCACCTTCCATCCAACAACCACAAGCACAGCCTATAATGCAAACCTTCTCACAGCAGAATTGATAATCACCTATACCTTTGACCTGAATGCCACAGAGACTATTGCAAATACTGTGCGCAGGTTCCTTGGAGAGGCAGTTGACCCCCAGAACAATACTGTTAAGTGCACCTGCGTGATTTATTTTCCTGAAAATCCAGTTTCGCCCAAAATAAATGGTATTTATGTGATGATAAGGGGTGCAAACAAGGCAGCTACCGGTATGACAATAGGGGATGGTACAAATACAATTACATATGAGATGAACGGTACATTCTGCGCTGAGAACCGAACAATAATTCATGATTTGAAGGGCGCTTACGGCAATGCGACAGACGGGACCATGGTCACTGTCACCTCAACCTGGAACAGCATAAACGCAGGCGGGTGGAGCGGAGAGATAATCTACAACTATGAATTTCCAAAGAGTTCAAAGGTATGGCAGAGGACTGTTTACCACGGCGGTATTTCAGGCAGCACAATCCAGGACAATGCAGTGGGTTCAAATACAAAGACCTACACTACAAACGTGTATATACCAGGAGACAGCTGGAAGGTCTCAAGCGCATTTATTGACGGAAAAGCAACGATAAGCAGTGTTGACCCTCCTATGTATATAATAGGTGTGAACAATAATCCCGCAGATTACATAGTCCTGGGAAGTGATAACGAAAACATCAGGGGGGAGAGGGTAAAGAGCGCTGTTAATGACATAACTGAACCAGGTGCTTACACCATAAGAGTAAATATGATTAAGAAAGGCACCACGACACTGCAGGACTTTATCTCAAGCGCTATTTCTTATGTCACCTATAAAATGACCGCCAAGGCTGCAATTGCAGTAAAGTTCACATATTCGCCTGCGTTTAAGATAAGGGCAGGAGAAACCTCTCCGCAGATTGTGGCTATGGCTGTGAATGAGAACGGAGAAAGCGACCCGCTTTTTGACGAAACTGTAACCCTGTACACCTCCTCAAATTCAGGCTCCTTCTCAGTTACAGCATCGCCCTGGTCTGATACCACAATCATAACATTTCAAGCCGGGGTAGCTACTTACTATTACAGGGATTATAGAGTTGGCAATCCTACTATTACCGTTTACAGGCAGGGATATGAAGTCGGCACACAGGTTGAAACTATAACCATTGCGGGTTTCAGATTTTCTTCTCAACCTTTCCGTATTTCAGCCCTTGAGAGCACATCAGTTACTGTAATAGCAACAGACGGATTGGGAAATACTGCAACAACCTGGAGCGGGACCGCAGTTTTATCTACATCTTCCAATTCAGGCTCTTTTTCAATTTCATTCCCACCCTGGACCGACACCACAATAATTACATTAAACGCAGGTGTGGGTGCTTTTTATTACAGGGATTACAGTGTTGGGAACCCGGTGATAAGTATAACCCGGATTGACTCCTGGACTTTTATTGAAACTCAACTTGAAACTATAAACCCAGCAAGCCTGGATTTTGTGTCTTCTCCTTTTGCATTTACTGCTGGCGGAACAGCAGCTATTACAGTGATAGCAAAAGATGGGCTGGGAAATACTGCAACAGGATGGAACGAAACCGCAGTTATATACACTTCTTCTAACTCCGGCTCATTTTCTATTTTGCCGTCGCCATGGTCCGATACTACAATTATACAATTTGTTTCGGGTGTTGCAACCTTCTACTACCAGGATACAGAGCCCGGCAACCCCGTAATAACTGTAAGCAGGAGCGACCTGTCTCTGTACGATACCCAGCAGGGTGCTGTTACTGTCCCAGCCACCCAATTGGTATTCGTTACAGACCCATTCCAGCTCAAAGCAGGGGAAATAAGCTCCCTGATCACAATCGTCACAGCAGATGCTTCTGGTAATACTGACACGACCTTCTCTGGCACTGTTGTGCTCTCCACAAGTTCCAACTCCGGTTACTTCTCAGTGCTTGGTTCTCCCTGGTCTGATACAACTATAATCACACTTACAAATGGCGTTGCCACCTTCTATTACAGGGATTACTGTGTTGGCTACCCCACTCTTACTGTGTCAAGAACTGGCCTGCAATCAGACACGCTCGTTGTATATATCTCTCCTTTTTCACTTGATATTGTAACTACACCGTTCACTATTACCGTGCTTGAAAGCGCCCCAATAACAGTACGTGCTACAGATGGTCTTGGAAACACTGCAACAAACTGGTCTGATACAGTGCTTCTTGGAAGCTCAAGCCCGGCAGGAAAATTTTCAATTTCAAACACTGCCTGGGTTGATACAACCATAATTACGCTTTCAGGTGGTGTAGGTGTATTCTACTACAAAGATTCTACTGCAGGGAATCCTGTGCTCACAATTAGCAGAATTGACCTGTCCATCTCCGATACACAGTCTGAGACAATAACTTCTCCAGGCGTTCCAGCCCTCACAGTAACCAGGTACCAGAGGAATGAGAGAACAAATCCCACCCAGAGTGACTCCACCACTTCTCCGATTTATGCGCTCTCCCCAGATACAATTGAATACACTATCTCAATGAAAAATACAGGTACAGATACCGCAGCATCAATTTTAATATACGATACTCAGATTTTTGACACTTCATTTAATCATCCACTCATATTTATTGCGATGGATACTTATCCTCAGGCAGATTCCTGGGCATATACTATTGACCCAGCTCTTGCAACATGGGAGCCCTGGGGTAATATTCCCACTCCCGGCGCTACAAATGTAAGAGGTCTGCGCTGGAAGATAAACTCAGCAGGAATCAACCAGACAAAAGAGATAAGATTCAGAATTAGAATGGATTCATATACTGATTCAAATGTTCAGAGCCATGCAGTAATAAAATCCTATACCGATTTCTCCGGTGCAAATACCCAGCCGCCCGTACAGAGCAATACAACAATTGCTACCTACACAGCCCCTGCAATTTCAATCAAGAAATATATCAGAAATATCCGTACAAACATTGAATCCGATACAGAAGTTAATATGTTGAGTGGTGATACTATTGAAATCAGGGTGGACTGGACCCAGTCAGGAACAGGTGGACCTGCGGATACATTTACACTGACTGACTATATTCCGTCCGGCACAACATATGTGGCTGGTAGCGAGACCGTCACCTATGGTAAGGGAACTATTGTGCAATCAGGAAACGCCGTGATATTTAAAGTAACAGATGTTAAGCCAGGGGAAACAGGAACATTTAAATTTTATGCAACTGTGGATTAGAGATGAGAAAATTACTTTTCAATTCAGGAAAGTATAAAAAAATTTTAAAAGAGGAGGCAGTATGTTTAAGATGGGTTTGGTCTGGATGGGTGTAGTGGGTCTGGTGTTGTGTGCAGGTATGGCTTTTGCAGCAGTAAACATTACAAACACCTGCACGGGGCTGTTTGAGGTTACC
>Ga0272448_1000558_pt1 | contig 57477 bp, 45 predicted proteins | sample YNPCB0191_FD_202220 | JGI IMG/M metagenome (GOLD analysis project Ga0272448, IMG submission 202220) | Hot spring sediment microbial communities from Yellowstone National Park, WY, United States - YNP-CB-019-1 | ecosystem: Environmental > Aquatic > Thermal springs > Hot (42-90C) > Sediment... | reverse complement strand
TTTCAGGAGAAATAAAAGGTCCCTTTGTCCCTGCCATATCCTGTTCAAGTAAAACACCATCCTGTCCTTTTCTTATATAAAATTTATCAAGGAAATTCTGTATTTTAACGCTCTTCTTATTTGCTGCTATTATAACTTCAGGTTTCAAAGCATATAACATTAGACCAGTTTCCATCCCTCCTATAATTGTAAAAGCGATTATTCCTCCTGAACTTCCAAGAATAAATTTTTCATCTTTAAAATTTTCAATCAAATAATCAGGTGCTTGAAAAATTGTCTGGTCTGGTTCTTTAAGTTCAGATTCAGAAAATTTAAACATATCAGGTGTATATTTATCTATATCAATTTTATCATCTGGATTATATATACAGGAAATCTCATTTGTCTCTTTTGAAGTTCTATAAATTTTGCCTTTTTCATCCTTGTATGTATTTTCATCTATCTTTTTTACTACTTGTGGTTGATAATTAGAAGGTGGCAAAATAGATGCTTCCTTAAATGTAAGAATATCAACACAATCTATCTTTTTATAAAATTCTACTGTATCTTTTTTATAACTTTCTACTACTTCATCTCTCCTGCCTTCCCATAATGCAATCTGAGTTTTCACCTTATTCCTTACATAAGTTGGTCTTCCAATAACCTTTTCAATAATTTCATAATCAACAACATAAAAACCCAAAGGGATTTTGTCTATATCTTTTTTTTCAATTAATCTTTTAACTCTTTCTTTTGATATCATTTTTATTCTATAACATAAACTTTAAAATCCCTTGGAGGAACTGAAACTATGAATTCTGAATTCTGAGATATAATTTGTAAATTTGAAATTTCATATTTTATTGTTTCAGGTAATTTATTTAAATCTTTTGTCAATTCTTTAATTTTATCCTTATTTTTTACAGGGTCCTGATTTTGCAATTTTTCTGCTTCTCTCAAATTATTTTCCCATTCAATCAATCTATTATCACTTTCAAGGTCATAAATTTTAAATCCCTTCTTTAAATTCAAATTATTTACATTTAAGGAAATTTTCACATCTGTTTTATTCTCTTCTGGTTTATGTAAATTCATAACCTGTAAAAGAACTTTCCCTTCTGGTTGTGTCCAGATACTTACAATAAATTTATCATCATTTACACTAACATAATTTTTATTTCCCCAGAAAGGAATAAAATTAACATCATCCCGGTCTATTCCCCATCCCTGCCTTAAAACTATTAAAGGTCTTCCTCTTACTGCTGTATGATATTCCGGTACAACATCATGCATCCAGAACCAGCCACATGTTTGTCTGCTGAAAAATCCCCAGGGCAAACCGCTTCTTCCAACCTGAACCATCCATACAGGAATAAATCCAAATTTTTGAGACCTTCCAAGTGTTCTTAATAATAAAGACGGGATTGTATCTATTATATCATTACCTGGAATTGGAACTTTGTCCTCTCCAAACATTGCTACATCAGCAGGAGATATTGCATAAGGAGCCATATAATTTGTTGAATGAACCCAGATAAATGGTTCTCTTTTATGGTCAATAAATAATTGTCTCATCCTTTTCATAAATTCCCTCTGATGCATTAAAGGTATAGATGGTCTTATGCTTCCGTCTTCCATAAATTTACCATTCCCATTAAATACATTGTAATCAGGTCCATGATAAACTTCGTCAAAATAGAAACCTTCAACAAACCAGTGTCTGAACCACAATTCCATATAAAATGCAAAAAAATCTCTGTAACTTTCAACAGGTGTTAGATGAAACCAACCCGATGGAATTAGTGTCCATTCAGCAGGAAAAAATGTCTGAAATGCTTTTGACCTATAGCCCTCAAAATACATACTTGCATTGAAAAAATAACATCTTTTAACCTTATATGGATTTGGGTCGTTTTTCGCTTTATCCCAGTTCTTTATAAAATCAACTCCATTTTTACCAAGAACTTTTTCGACATTTTTAAGAATATCCGGGTTAGACCAGTCAATATAATTTTCCGGTAAATTTATTAAAATTTCATCTGGATTTTTACCTTCTTCATATACTCCCATTGCTTTTGCAAGTTTTTCACTATCATGGGGGTCTATAGGGCATCCTCCATGTCCAGGGCCATAGAAAAAGTTTATTTTACTATTTGCAAAAGGTCTGAAATCAAGACATGCATTTCTCCATGAAGAAGGAAGTGGTTTAACAGGAGATGCGATCAAACCAAATTCAGCAGAAAAATCTTTTATTTCTCCTTTTTTCCTAACAAAATTAATTCTAATCTCCACAATTTTATCTCTTTTTAAAATTTCTGCTGTTGGATAATCTTTACCAATTATCCAGTTATGGTCATTATCTGCAAACCAGTGTATTGCAATTTTATCATCACTTAAACAAACATAAGGAACAAAATCTGCAATCTCATCACTTTTCCATACAACTTTATTCTCTTTATCTATTTCACCATAGGAAGGACACCATCCACCAGCAGTTGAAAAATAGTATTTTGCATAATTTTCTTTAACAGGTATTGAAAGATAAATTCTGTCATATGAAACTTTTTCATTTTGAGGAATAATTGAAGTCATTTTATAATAAATCATACCATCAAATTCCATAAATCCATCAATCTTAAAAATTATATTTTCAATCCTGTATTCACCTGTAAAATCAACCCTTTCATCACTTTTTTTTGTAATTTTTATTGGTTTTGAAATAACTGCGGTTATTGATTTATTACCTGATTCTGCAAAAAGTTTTATACTATCTGCAAGCATTTCTTCACCCTGATTTTTTATTCTTTCAGGAAAAACTCCCTTAAATTCAATCTCTCTTCCCCAGACACTTAAAATAGGATTATTTTTTTCTTTTATCCCTATCTTTTCAAATGGTGGAGTTACCTTAATATTTTTCCCGAAATTATTTCCAAGCCAGATAAACTCTTTCTTTAAATCCCTATGTTCAAAAGTATCAACCTTTTCTTCAAGAATATTTCCATCCTTTCCTATAAACTTTGTATGAACTTCATATTTTCCATATTTTATTTCTTTTGGTAGCCATATATAACTTTCAGCACTATCATATTCAAATTTTTCAATATCTTTACTAACAATAACTTTTTTTTCAGGTGAAACAACTTCAAATCTTACAGTTTTAAGTTTATCAATATATGGATAATCAAGTAAATCACACCAGGTATAAAGTGCAAGAGAAATTGGAGCAAAATTTATTCTTGTTTTCATCTGCCATTTTTCTTCTTCAACTTTTGTTTCTGATTTTTTTATTTCCTCATAAAGAGAATAATTCCATTTATTTGAAAAAAGAACTTTATCAGAAGTCCCTATTTTAACCATAAATGATTGTTTTGTATTTTTAGAAATTTCAGGCAATACTTCATCTATCTTCAAACCTGTTTTATCCTTTCCTTTTACCTTAAAACTTTTATTATAAACAACTGAATTTCCTGCTTCAATATAAATATTAAATTCTTTTTCCTCACTTTTGTCATTTATTATTTCAAATTCAGTTTTTAATTTATTTTCAAGTAAAGAAGACAGGTCATTTATTTTTACACAGGTGCCTTCTTGTGAAAATATAAAATCAGCGTGTGCCTGAATATTTTTATACCATCCAAATGTGTAAGGGAATGAACACTGAGGCCATGCAATTCCAATCATTCCTTTCCATAAATTGTCCTTTTTTATATCCTTAACTCCAAGAGTTTCAAATGGAACAGCAATTTCAACCATCCATTTTTTATCCTTATAAGATGACTTAACTATCCAGTTTCCATTCCATGCTGTTCTTTCAACCCCTAAAGCAGGAATATGTTCTGCATCAAATATTGCATTATATCCATTTACAATCAACTGATAACCCTTTAAATTTCCTTCTGCTGGAGGTGTCAGCCATAATTCAACCTGAGGATTGTCAAGATAAACAGGTTCATCCCTCTTTCTATAGTTTTTTGATGGTTTTTTTTCAAGATTTTTATAGATAATTCCTATAAACAAATTTTCATTATTATGCATAAGGTAAGCAAAAGTATTAAAACCAATTCCAGGGGCAATAACACCACTATATTGACCTGTTGCACCTGTAAAACCAGTAATAACACACGCTTTTTCCCATTCTTTATCTTCAATTATTCCATCAATAACAGGAACTTTTTCTGAATACGGGATTAAAACCTGAGGAATAAATTTTTCCTGAAGGAATACAGATTTACTGTAAATTAAAGATAAAAATAAAATAAAAAAAATTATCCTTTTCATTTTTTGCCTCCTTTCTCTCATACATATATAAAATTTATTCCCAGGGATTTATTGCACCTTCTTTATAAACCTCTTTATATATTTTCCCTACTTCTTCTGTAAATTTAGGCATCCACCATCCATGAGTCATTAAAATATCTCCTTCTTTAACCGCTTTAACAAGTTCATCCCTTCTTTTATCAATAGGTCCATCAGCAACATTTATAACACTGAAAGCATAGGGGAAAATTTTTCTAATATAAGAAGGAGTTGAAGCAATTCCTCCTCTTAATTCACTATAAGGAGCAATCTGACTCCAGGATGCAGGACCTTTTGGAAATTCAGGTATTATAAGGACATCAGGGTGTCTTTCTCTCAACTCTCTATAAACTTCACTCCATAATAAAATCCATTCAAATTTATCAACTTTTTCTCCACATGGTGCAAAAATTCCATTTGTATCCATATAGAATAAAGTGCATCCCCATCTTTTCTTCGCATATTCAATTTTTCTTGATAATCTTTCAACAACAGGGAAAAATTGCCACCATGGTAAATCCTTAGGCCATATCTCAGAAAAATCATCATTTAAAGGATTTCTCATCGGTCCATGAGAACCTGTTCCATGTTTCCATTTTTTATCATTTTCATCAAAATATACCTGAGTTGGTCTTATACATACACCTGTTTTAAATCCAGCATCTCTGAAAATTTTAAAGTATTCATCAGCAATCTCATCCATTTCAGGTCCAAGTATTTTAAGCATTCTCGGGTCTCCAATATAAGTAATTGGATGGGGATTCTCTTCTCCTTCAATATTCCAGACAATCATTCCCTGAGCATTTATAGTTTTTAATACATTAACACATCTTTTAGCATGCTCAATCGCTATTTTTTTAAACTTTTCTTTACCTTCAGAAGAGAATACATCAATTGTTTTCTCTGAAAAATAACCTCTTGGATTTGTCTGTGATTTATGTCCCTCCCATCCACTTGCAACAAAAATCATTCCTATTGGTCTTCTATCTGTCCAGTCAAGATGTGGTTTCCAGTAATCTTTAAATTTCTGATAAATATCAGATGCAATTATATCTGTATCTGAATTTATATCAGAAAATCTTATTGAAAATTCAATATTTAATTCATTATCTGGATATATTCTTGGAATTCCAAGTGGTGGAATAAAAACACCTTTTTTCTCAGAAGCAAGAACTCCTCCTTTTAAATAAAACTGCCAAAAATTATTATTTTTTCTCAATCCATAATTTAAAGGAGGATATGGATTCAAACAACTTAAAAGAAACTTATCATTCTCTAATTTAACCTCAATTATTCCAGGTGCTTCAAGAGTGCATAATTGGTAAAAATTATTACTTTTATTAACAACTTTATAACCAAGTCCCCACCAGAAATCAGAAGGTGATTTTATTTCAAATTTTTCAGGTAATAAAAAATTAAAAATCCCTATATCAAAATTTGCAATTGTCTTATCACTTTTATTTAACACCTTTAAAACTATATTAAAATTATTTCCTTTCTGATTATACTGAAAACTGATATTCCCCCATGGATAATTATAAATAAGATTTTTTTCCTTCCATTCAATACTTGCTGGTTTTTCAACAAACTTCTCAAAATTATAAACTCTCTCACCATTTTCATTCTTTGTTATTTTTTCAAAAATTATTTCTTTTACCTCTGGCTTTCCGTCAATTACAAAATCAATATCTTTATATGAAAGATTAACACCTCCTTCTTTTGTGAAATTTACAGAAACTTTATTTTGAGATGAGCAACTGAAAATAAAAATAAGAAAAAATAAAAAAACCTTCAAAATTCTTTTCATTTCTCCTCCCTTTTAAAATTTTTTCTGATAACTATCAATTGCATAATACCAGAATTGATATGTTTGTCCAAGCCAATTATCTCCATCTGTATTATAATCAACATTTCTTCCAGAAACAACCTGTGTTCTATGAGGTAAAAATTTAACAGAACCATCATAATATAAAACATTTACTCCAGTATCTCTATGAGGTGCTCCCGGGTCTGTTATAAGGTCACTTCTTGGACAGGCAACCCATGCAAGCCATCCATTTGGATGGTATCTTGTATATCTTGAAATCTGGTCAATTTTTATTGTTTTTGGATATGAAATTAAAACAGGTCCATCCCAGAAAGAAGCACCCCTCCATGAATAAGCATATCCACAATATCTGCTCATCCAGTAGGAATTTCCATAAGACCATAATTTTGCTCTTTTATAATCAATCCCTGGACAGAAAAAAACACTATTTTTTGAAATATATGCTGATTCCCATTCTCCTGTTTTATAGTTATATTTCCATCTTAAAAGAGCAAGACGATGTGCTGTGCTACTGTTTCCACTTGGCCCACCTTTATCAGTTCCTATATTTGATTCAAGTAGCCAGTTATCAGGAACACCGTCATTTTTTGGTGGAACATATCCGTCCCAGTCCTCAATATACATTCTCATTGCAAGTCCAATCTGCCTTAAATTATTCATACATGTTGCCATTCTTGCCTTATGTCTTGCAGCAGAAAGAGCAGGCATTAAAATAGCAGCAAGAATTGAAATTATAGCAACTACAACAAGCAATTCAATTAAAGTAAAGCCATATCTTTTTAAAAAATTTCCCTTCATAAAACACCTCCTTTTAAAATCCCAATGGATAAAATAAAGCATTTGGATCAGAACTACCCTTTGCAATATTTGGTATATCACTTAAATTTAAAACACTCATTCTATTTCCCCACTGGTCTTTTGCAACTCCTGTAGAACCTCTAAATTCTGCATGTCCATCAAGAAAAAGAATATTCACTCCTTCAAATCCATGATTTGATTGATAACTCTGTGTTCTTATTAGATAGCCACATAAAATATTTGCCTGTTTACCTGTATCATAATACTGCCAGTCACCTTTAACATCACCTAATATTGCATAGTTCTGTGGTGTTTTTTCAGAACAATTCCTTGCATAAGCATAAGAGCAGTTTAACCAATCAGCAACTCCTGTTGGTGAAGCAGTTTTATAACTTGCAGGACAGATAAATAAAGAATAATTTTTGAGATAATCAGCACCTTCCTTTTGAGGAGAATTGTAATAAACATACTGACCTGTTAAAAGTGATAATGAAGCAGAAGATGAATTTGCTCTTGGTTCAAAAGCAGTTGGATAATATTTTTCAAAGTCATTTCTATACATAGTAAGTGCAATATAAATCTGTTTCATATTGCTTATGCAGGATGCTATCTGTGCTCTTTTTCTTGCCTGGTCAAGTGCTGGTAAAAGCATTGATGCAAGAATCGCTATAATCGCTATTACAACAAGAAGTTCTATTAATGTAAATCCAATTTTTTTCATGATATCACCTCCCTTTCCCTTATTTTTCTTTCAACTAAAACTGGTTCAACTTTAAAAATTTCTTTTGGAAAACCATTATTTAAAATTTCTTCAAGTTTTTCAATAAGTCCCTTTTCATTTATTGAAACAGAAGGAAATTGAGGAGAAAAGTCAATTGAATGGCTTGTATTAAAATAACCAACCATAATATAATCAATTCCAAGCCATAAACCAAATTCCTCCATTATTTCCTGTGTCTCCCTTCCAACATTATCTGCAAAAGCAAAAATTCCTCTAATTTCCTTCTTTTCTTCAATAACTTTTTTTAATGCTCCTTTTAAATATTCTCTATTTTTATTAACAATTATATTTTTTTCACCGAATTCAATTCCATATTCTTCAAATGCTCTTCTAACACCTTTTAACCTTTCTTCATCTATATTGGGTTTGTAAGATGGATTGCTTTGAGTTATTATTAAAATTTTTTCCTTAACTTTTTCAATTAAGTATTTTGCACCAGTATAACCACCTTTTTCATAATCACTTAAAATATATGTAGCATTAAACTTTAAATTTGTTTCAAATCTATTTATAAAAATCAAATTTCTTATTTTGGAATTATTTTCTTTAAGAAAATTAAAAGGAAAATAACCAATACCATCAACAATAACAAATTCAGGATTATTTTCCAGTATTTCTTTAAGATGGGAAAGAATTTTTTCTGTTGGTTCTCCAAGGTCAACAAGTAATGGGAAAAATCTATTATCCTGGATTTTTTTTATCATAAGTCTTGTTAAATATTCATAAACATGTCCTGAACTCCTCTCAACAATAACTCCAATCCTGTAATTTAATCTTCTTTCGTTTCTTTCTTTAACTATACTTCCAATCCCTGTTTTTCTCTCAATAAGTCCTTCATTTTCAATTAAACTCAATACTTTATTTATTGTGCTTCTGTTAACACCAAAAAATTTTGCAAGTTCATATTCTGTTGGTAATTTTTCTCCTGGTTTTTTTTGAAAAATTTCATAGAGGAGTTTTTCTTTCAAAATTTCTATCTTTGTTTTAAAAATTTTTTCTTTTTCCATTTTGCTTTGTTCAATTGTTCAACAAACATTATACCTATATTTTTTTCTTCTGTCAAGTTTTTTTGAAATCCCTTAAGGAACTTATATTCTCAACTTTTTATCTTCACAAAATTTAAAAATTAGTCCTGGACAACAAACTGACTTAAATATCTGAATGCTATAATTAAACCCTCATCTTCTTTACCTTTTGCTACTCTATCATTATAAACAGCATCATGCCATCCTTCAATATTTAAATCATTTTTATATCCAACCCTGTTTAATTCCTTTATGCATAATCTCCAGTCAGTATCACCAAGCCCAGGAAAACAATGCTCAACTGCTCCATAGTGCCATATCCCATATTTTTTAACAATATCCCAGTTTACATGTGCATCCTTTGCATGTATATGATAAATCCTTTTTCCAAAATCCCTTATCGTAATAATAGGGTCAATAAACTGGCATATTAAATGGCTTGGGTCCCATTCAAGTCCAATTGCTTCTGATTTAACCTCTGAAAATGCAATCTCCCACATTTTTGGTGTGCACATAAAGTTTATTCCATTACTCGGTGTATGGAAATGGCCCATTGGACAATTCTCAAAAGCAATTCTTACTCCATGGTCTTCTGCAAATTTAGCATGCTCACTCCATATCTCTTTAAATTTTCCTATACTTTCCTCAAGTGGTTTTCCGGCAATTCTACCTGAAAAACCAGCCACCACACCTACTCCCATTTTTTCAGCAAGAATTATTACATTTCTTACAAGTTTTTTATATTCCTCTTCCCTTGCAGGGTCCATATGATTTACATAAAAACCAGCAAGACATGAAATCCTTATATCATTTGCCTTATAATAATCTGCTACCTCTTTTGCTTTTGTCTCCCATCCATCTTTACCAGGGAAAAAATCACAATCTGGACTAACTTGCAATTCACAACTACCAAATCCAACCTTTTTTGCAAACTCAATCCTTTCTTTATCAAATCTCATCATAAATCCTATTCTCATTTTTGCCTCCCTTTTTGTTTATTCTTTCAAATTTTCTAATTTTGTGGTATTATAGAATTTTGAAAAAAATATGTCAAGGAGAAAAAAATGGACTGGTATGAATATAAAAAAGAAAATGGTGTAAAACTTATTTACAAAAGATTTCCTGAATTTCATTCAGTTGCAGTTGGTGTATTCGTAAAAACAGGTAGTAGATATGAAAATCCTGAGTTTGCAGGTATTTCTCATTTCATTGAACATCTTTTATTTAAGGGAACAAAAAATAGAAGTTGTAATGAAATAAAAGAAGCGATAGAGGGAGTTGGAGGAACATTTAATGGTTTTACATCCACTGAAGGGACATGTTACTGGATTAAAATTCTTGATAAATACTTAAATTTAAGTTTTGATGTTCTTTCTGATATGATAAAAAATCCACTTTTAAGCGAGGAAGATTTAGAAAAGGAAAGAAATGTAATAATAGAAGAAATAAATATGTACAGGGATATTCCTGCAAGATATGTTCATGAATTATTTGATAACCTTATTTTTGAAAAACATCCTCTTGGCATACCTATTGCAGGAACTCCAGAAACATTATCAAGAATAAAACGGGAGGACATTATTGATTATATAAACAAGAAATATTCAGGAGTAAATATTGTTGTAAGTGTTGCAGGAAAATTTGAAATCAAGGAACTTAAAAAAATATTTGATAAATTTTTTGATGGAATTGAAAAGAAAAAAGAAAATCAATTTGAAAAATTTGGAGAAAGAAAAGATGGTCCAAAAGTTAAACTACTGATTAAAGATACAGAACAAACGCATATTTCATTTGGTGGATTTGCCTTTTCATTTGAAGATGAAAAAAGATATCCATTATCGGTTTTAAATGTAATTCTGGGTGGAAATATGAGCAGTAGATTATTCAATAGAATTAGAGAACAACAGGGACTTGCTTATGAAATAAGAAGTTTTGTAAGGCAATATCAGGACACAGGAATATATAATATTTCTGCAGGTGTATCAGGAGAAAATCTTGAAAAGGCAATAAGAGAGATTATAAAAGAATTGAAAGAGATAAAAGAAAAAGGAGTTAAGGATGATGAAGTTGAAAGAGCAAAAAGATTTTTAATATCTCAGTTTCTTATGGGACTTGAAGATAATCTTGAATATATGTTATGGATTGGAGAACAAAAACTCTTAAAGAAAAAAATGGAAAAAATAAATGAGATAGTGAAAAAAATTGAAAAAGTAAAAAGAAACCAGGTGGAAGAAATTGCAAAAGAGATATATAAAAAAGAAAATTCATATCTTGCAGTAATATCAAAAAATGGGAATGAAGAAAAATTGAAAGAAATAATATCTGAACTTTAAAGGAGTAAATTATGGTAAAAAAAATCTGGATAAAGACATGGAATAAATATTTTGAAATTTACAGGTTAATGGGAATTGCTGAAAAAATATTACTTTCAATCATATTCTCAATTTTAACAGGTATTTCAGGGCAGATTTATATAAAACTTCCTTTTACTCCTGTTCCAGTAACAATGCAGACATTTACAGTTTTACTTTCTGGAATTTTACTTGGAAAAAACTTTGGTTGTTTATCACAGATTTTTTATTTTATAGGTGGAATTTCAGGAATTGGATGGTTTTATGGAGGACAGGCAGGAATTTTAAGACCAACAACAGGTTATTTAATTGGATTTATTTTTGCTTCATATATTGCAGGTTATTTTACTGAAAAAAAGAATAAAATTTCAGGTATGATTTTTGCGACTTTAATTATATATATTTTAGGAATTTTATGGCTTAAATTTTTTGTTAATCAAGGACTTAAGGATTTAATTTTTATAGGGGTTTTACCATTTATTCCATTTGATATTATCAAAGCAATTACAGCAGGACTCTTTGCAAAAAATATTTTTAATTTGGGAAAAAGGAGAAAGAATGAATAATTATAATGTTTGTGTTGTTGGTGCCGGAATGGTTGGTAAAAAAATGGTTGAAATATTAATTGAGAGAGATTTTCCATTTAAAAGTTTAAAGGTCCTTGCAACAAGAGAAAGGGAAGAAGAAATAGGAGGTAGAATTTTTAAAATAGAAGAGACAAAATTAGAGTCATTTGAAGGAATAGATATTGCTTTTTTTGCAGGAACAGAAGGAGAAAAGGGAGCAAGTAAACTTTTTGGATGGGAAGCGGTAAAAATGGGCTGTATTGTAATAGATAATGGGGCTGATTTCAGAATGGACGATAGAGTTCCACTTGTAGTTCCTGAAGTAAATCCAGATGCATTAAAAAAACATCAGGGTTTCATAGCAAATCCAAACTGTTCAACAATTCAGATGGTTGTTGCATTATATCCTTTACATCTTGAATTTGGACTTAAAAGAATTATTGTCTCAACATATCAGGCAGTTTCAGGAACAGGTAAAAAGGCGGTGGAAGAATTACAGAAACAAGTTGAAAGTTATGTGAAGGGAGAAAAAATAATAAATGAAATTTATCCATATCAGATATTTGGAAATGTTATTCCTGAAATAGGTTCTTTGAGTGATGAATATACAGGTTATTATACAGAGGAAGTAAAAATGATAAAGGAAACAAGAAAAATTATGAATTTACCAGATTTGCCCATTTCTGCAACCACTGTTAGAGTTCCGGTATTCAATGGACATTCTGAAAGTATAACAGCACAGTTTGAAAGAAAAGTTGATGTGGAAAGTGCAAGAAAAATTCTTGAAAAATTTACTGGAATAAAAGTCATTGATAATCCTGAAAAAAGTTTATATCCTGTGCCTCTTTTTGTATCAGGAAAAGATGAAGTTTTTGTTGGTAGAATAAGAAAAAATCCTGCTTTTGAAAATGCTCTTGATTTATGGGTTGTTGCTGATAATATAAGGAAAGGTGCTGCTTTAAATGCTATTCAGATTGCTGAAAAAATGATTGAAATGGGATTGATTTAAAATTTAATTAATGAAAAAACCTCATAGCCCTTTAATTTTTCTCTACCTTTAAGTTCTTCAAGTTCAACAAGAAATAATATTTTTTCAACAATCCCCCCACACTTTTCTACCAGTTTAGCAGAGGCAAATGCTGTTCCTCCTGTTGCAAGAAGGTCATCAATAAGAACAACCTTTTCTCCTTTTTTAATAGCATCCTCGTGTATTTCAATTGTATCAGTTCCATATTCAAGGTCATAATCCATCTTTACTTTTCTCCAGGGAAGTTTACCAGATTTTCTTATTGGAACAAAGCCAACTCCAAGCAAATAAGCAAGAGAAGCACCAAAAATAAATCCTCTTGATTCAATTGCAACAACTTTAGTTATATCTTTCGGTGTTTCCTTTTTAAAAGTCGTTATTACTTTTCTGAATGCTTCTCCATCCTGAAGGACTGGAGTAATATCTCTGAAAAGAATTCCTTTCTTTGGAAAATCAGGAATAGTCCGAATTAAATTCTTTAAATCCTTCATTTTTCATTTCCTCCCATTCTTCTCTTAATTTTTTTAAACATATTTTTTTAATCTGATGAATTCTCTGTCTTGTAACTCCCAGTTTTTTAGCAATTTCTTTATAACTATATTGTATACCATTTTCAAGTCCATAATGCAATTTTAAAACTCTACACCAGATATCAACATTTGCTCTTTTTTCCTTCTTTTTTAATCTCTCAAAAATTTTATCAAGAATATCCTTATTTCTCAAAACCTCCCAGAATTTTTCTTCCTTTTTACCCTTTGCATCTATTATATCAAAAAGGTCTATATCCTTTTCTCCATTATAAAAATCAGATGAAATAACTTTAACCTCATCAGAATATTTTTTAAATTTTTTGACAATATTTAATGGAAGTTTCAATTCTCTTGCAAGTTCTTCATCTGTTGCATCTCTTCCATACTTCAGATTATAAATGTTATTAATTTCATCCATTTTTTCTTTAAAATCAAGGTATCTTTCGGGAATTTTCAATATTTCAAATTCCTTCATTAATGCTCTTAAAATAAACCTTTTTATCCAGAAATAAGCATATGTTCCGAATTTTACTTTTTTTCTGAAATCAAATTTTTCAATTGCTCTCATTAAACCCATATTTCCTTCTGCAATCAAATCAGGAAGAATTTCAGACGAAAATGCATATTTTTTTGCAATATGAATAACAAGACCCTGATTTTTTTTAATAAACTCATCCCTCAATTTTTTATCCCCTTTTCTAATTCTTGTAATAATTTCCTTTTCATTATTGAGAATTGCACTTTTAACCATATTATTTTTCACTTTTTTAGCCATTTTTTACAACTTTTATTATTTCATTAATAAGAAAATCAATTTTTACATCTTTTTCAACAATTCCACTTACAAATTTTTCGTTTCCTCCACCCTTTATATATTTAGATAAATTTTTTGCTATTTTGATTGCAGAAATTTCATTCTTTACCTCATCACCAATTTTCAATACAAAAAACTTTTTTTCTCCACTGACAGAAATTAAAAAAACTATACCATTTTTCACACTTTCTGTTATTCTATCAGATATTTTTGCTACATAGTCCTTCTTTTCAATATCAACATTAAAGAAGAAAAGTTTTATTTCTTTACCATTTTTTAAAATTATCTGAGGGTTTTCCAAAATTTCTTCTGTAATCCTTTCAATATTTAAATTAAGATACTTCTCAATCATCCTTTCCTTTTCCTTTATTTCTTCAAGAAGTTTTATAATCCTGTCATTAATCTTTACTTCATCTGTTTTTAATAAACTGGAAATGTTTCTCAGGGTAATTACAGAATCTGAAAAATATTCAAGACATTTTTTATAAGTTATCGCTTCAATCCTTTTTAAATTTTTACCTATGGTTGAAAATGAAATTATATGGAAAAGAAAGATATCTCCTGTATTTTTCAAATGGGTTCCACCACAGACTTCTTTATGAAAATTTCCTGTTGAAACCAATCTAACTCTTTCTCCATATTTTTCTGTAAAAAGTGCAATTGCTCCTTTCTTAATTGCTTCATTTAAACTTACTTCCTCAACAATTACAGGTGCTTTTTCAAAAATTTTCTCCCATACAAGATTTTCCACTTTTGAAATTATTCCTTCATCAATATCAGTAAAACAAACAAAGTCAAACCTCAATTTATCATTTCCAACATAGGAACCTGCCTGCCTTACTTCTTTTCCTATTATTTCTCTTAATGCATAATGAAGTAGGTGTGTGGAAGTATGATTTATTGAGACACTTTTTCTAAATTCTTCATCAACACTCATATAAAATTCATCTCCTAATTTTAATTCTTCTATTTTCCCATTTAAAATATTTCCGATATGATAAATCAATCCCTTTTCATCAATCTGGGTATCAATAACATTAAACTTAAATCTATCATTATAAATAATTCCCCTATCACCTATTTGTCCCCCTCTTTCAGGATAGAAAACTGTTCTATCTAAAATAAGATATAAAAGATTATTCTCTCCCTTATAAACTCCAACAAGTTTTCCAGTATCAAAAAGTTTATCATATCCGGCAAAATAGGTTTCCAGAATTTTATCAGAAATCAAAATTTCATCCTTTTTCATTCCTATTTTTGATTTTGTTCTTGAGAGTTCTTTCTGTTTTTCCATATATTTATCAAATTCCTCCCATTTTATTTTTTTATTGTATTGAAAGGCAAGTTCATCAATGAGGTCTTTTGGAATTCCATAAGTATCATATAGTTTAAATAATGTTTCACCTTTAATCTCTTCTTCTTTCTTAACAACATCAATAAATATTTTCCTTGAAGAAGTAATTAAATAATGAAATCTCTCTTCCTCTTCATGAATAACCTTTTCTATCAATTTTTCATTTTCCTTTAATTCCGGATAAATTTCACTCATTTCTCTTATCACAACTTTTGAAAGGTTAAAAAGAAAAGGTTCTTTTAAATTAAGGTCCAGACCACTAAAAACTGCCTTTCTTATAATTCGCCTTAAAACATATCCTCTTCCCTCATTTGAAGGTAAAATTCCATCGCCTATTGCAAAAACAATTCCTCTTATATGGTCTGAAATAATTCTAAAATTTTTTTTATTTTCCTTATAAGAATAACCACTAATTTCTTCAATCTTTTTTATAATCGGAATAAAAAGGTCTGTCTCATAATTTGTTTCGGTTTTCTGTAAAATTCTTGAAATTCTCTCAAGCCCCATCCCTGTATCAACACCCTTCCTTTTTAATGGTAAAAAAGAACCATCCTTTTGTTTGTCATATTGAGGAAAAACAAGATTCCAGAATTCAAGAAATCTTTCACAATCACATCCTGGTTTACAATCAATTTTCCCGCAACCTTTATCTTTACCAAAATCAAAATATATTTCTGTGCATGGACCACAGGCACCTGTTTCACCGGCAGGACCCCAGAAATTATCTTTTTCTCCAAGAGGAATTATCTTATTTTCGGGTAAAAATTTTTTCCAGATTTCCTTTGTCTCTATATCATCCTTAAAATAAGAAACCCATAAATTTTCTTCTGATATTTTCAATTTTTCAACAACAAATTCGTAAGCCCATTCAATTGCCTCTTTTTTAAAATAATCACCAAAAGAAAAATTACCAAGCATTTCAAAAAAAGTATGGTGTTTCCCACTTTCTCCAATTCTTTCAAGGTCACTATCCTTCCCTCCTGCTCTTAAACATTTCTGACAGGAAGTTGCTCTTGTATATGGTAAAGGTATATCAGTAGCCCAGAATTTTTTAAACTGAACCATACCAGCATTTGTAAAAAGTAAAGTGGGGTCATCAAGAGGAATTAAACTACTACTTTTAACAATTTTATGTCCTTTGCTCTCAAAAAATTTCAAATACCCTTCTCTTATTTTCTTGCTTTCCATATTTCAATTTTATCATTTTTGAATAAAAACTGCTATTTTATTTTATCATATTTCCCAATTCTTTTGAGAAAGAAAAAATTTTATCTTTTAATTTCACCGGGTGGTAGAAAATCCTTTCCTGCATCATCAAGAACGAGAATCCAATCAGTTTCATTATCACCTGAAGGAGGGGTAAAAGTCCTTTCTTTATCTTTTTTAAATTCACCAATTAAATCTGCTTTGCCTGTTCTCGGATCATACCACCATGCCCTCACTTTATTACCTGAAATTTTATCAAGATTAATAGTTACCGATTTAGGAAGAGGGATATAAACAAAAGCATAACTTCCATCAAAAGCTCTTGAACATTGAATATGTTCAGCACCTTCACCTGGTTCTGAACAAAGAATTGTTTGGTCAGGAATGCGAAGTAGCACTGGACGGGAAAGTATTAGAGATTTAACATGTTTCATCTGAAATGCTCCAGGTAACTGAAGAGATTCTTTCCATGAAATTCTTGCATATGCCACAGGAGTATATTTTCCAGGGTCATACATCTGCCAGATATTATTACAACCATAGGTATGTCCGAAAGCACCTGCAAATAAAGCCCAATAAGCAGCCTGACGAACATCATAATCATTAAATCTCCCATTCTCTAATTTATATCCAACAGGATGATCTTCATATCTTGGTTCTCCATCAAAACAGGGTTTAACTGGAATGAGATTATAATCATGTTCAATCATTTTATAATTTGGGAAATATCTTTCTCCATGACCTGATTGAATCATATTAAAGTCAAGCCATAATTCATTATGTAACCATTGAGAAGACGAATAAGGACCCATTGGATGATATGTAATAAGATGCTCTCCTTCATCTCCTTTTTTTAAACCCTCTGCCATCGCTCTCCAGATTTCAAGATGTCTTTCACTCTCAATTGGTCTATCTCCTCCAAGAATCCAGATAATAGGTTTATTTTTATATCTTTTCCCCAGAAATTCACCATATATTTTAGCATTTTCAGGAGTAAAAATTTCAGGTCCAATACCCCATTTTTTATTTACCTTATCTCCCCATGTCGGTAACATTCCAATATAAAGTCCATATTCTTCTGCTTTATCCACTACCCAATCAACAAAATTAAAATAATCCTCATTTGGCTGAGTTGGATCATTGTTATAAAGTGGAATATATCCTTCAGCATTTGGTTCATTCATATTAAACTCAGGAAGAACAACTGCCTGAATTACAGTAAATCCTTTATCTGAACGGTCTTTAAAATATTCTTCTACTTCATTTCTTGTCAAACGGTGAAAAAGTTCCCATGCAGTATCACCAAGATAAAAAAATGGTTCTCCTTTTTCTGTAACAATATAGCGACAATTATTTGGATGCCCCTTCTCATTAAAAACTTTTAATCTTGGCAATCTATTTTTCTCCATTTTTTCCTCCATTTTTTCTTATTTAATTTCAATAACTTTTTCTATAATTTCATCAGGAAAACCCCTACTTTTTAAATTCATTATTATCGCAGAGGTTTTCTTGTTTTTAAGTTTTTCAACTAATTTCTTACACCTTTCAAGTTCATCAACAAAATCATATTCTTTTTTGAACTTTTCAATCACATTATCATTTATCTTTCTTTTTTCAAGTTGCTTTAATATGTAAAAATAACCTTTCCCTTTATTCTTCAATGATTCTGCAATTTTTTCTGAAAGAGAAAAATCATCAATTAATTTTTCTTTTTTCAGTTTATTCAATATAGACGAAGGCATTAAAGGAATTTTCTCAATAATCTCTTTTTCTGAATAATCTCTTTTACTCAATAATTTTAAAACTTCATCAATCAAATTTTTATTTTTCACCTTTCAATATCATAAATCTACTTATATTTCCATATTTAATCTGAATTGTAACATCTGCATTTTTAGGTATGCTTTTTATCACTCTATTATAATCTGAAATATTTGAAATTTTATTATTGTTTATCCTTTTTATAACACTTCCAACTTTAATTCCACATTCATCTGCAATAGAACCATTTTCAACTTCAACAACAACAACTCCTTCTGTATCTTCAATTCTAAATTCTGATTTTATTGATTCTGTTAAAGAAGAAACTCTAATCCCTCTCCATGGTTTTTCTTCTGTCTCAACTGCAACTGGCTCTTCTTCTGGCATTTCTCCAATAACTACTGTTAAATTTATTCTTTTCTTATCCCTCCATATACCTACATTAACTCTTTTACCAACTGGAGTATTTGCAACTTTCATCTGTAAGTCCTTCACATCTTTGACTTCGCTGCCATCATATTCAATAATTATATCTCCTTCATTAATTCCTGCTTTTTCTGCTGGACCATCCTTTATAACCTGAGCGACAAGAGCACCTTTTATTTCTGATAGACCAAATGATTTTGCAAGTTCTTCAGTAAGCGGCTGTAAAAAAACTCCAAGATATCCTCTCACAACTTTTCCTTTTTCTTTTAACTGGGAAAAAACTTTTTTAGCAAGATTTATTGGAATAGCAAAACCAACACCCTGAGCAACATATGGAGCAATTATAAATGTATTTATTCCTATTACTTCCCCTTTTATATTTACAAGAGGCCCACCTGAATTACCTGGATTGATTGCTGCATCTGTCTGAATAAAATCTTCATATTGAGTTATTCCAAAACCACTTCTTCCCTTTGCACTTACAACACCAACAGTAACTGTTTCCTCAAGTCCAAAAGGATTTCCTATTGCTATAACCCATTCTCCAACCTCTATTTTATCAGAATCTCCAAGTTTAACATAAGGTAAAGGTCTCCCAACATTTATTTTTATTAAAGCAAGATCTGTTTTAGGGTCTGTTCCTATAATTTTTGCTTCATACTTTTTATCATCTCCAAGAAGTTTAACAAGTATTTTATCAACTCCTTCAATAACATGATTATTGGTTAAAATATATCCATCCTCATCAACTATAAAACCAGAACCAAGTCCTTCCTGTTTTTTTTGATATGTTTTTGGTTGCTGTCTTCTTTTTGGCATATTAAAAAAATCTTCAAAAGGAGACCTGAAAAATTCTTCTAAATCTCCAAATGGGTCCCAATATCTGTATGTGACTATTTTCTCTGTTGTAATCTGAACTACTGCTGGTTTAACCATTTTTGCTACCTGAACAAAGGCACTCTGCAAAGTTAGAGGTTCATCAAGAGAGGTTTGTTGAATTAAATCATTTGGAAAACTTTTATTAGTTAATGTCCTCTTTTCTACCGCAGTGTATGCAGTAAAAATAATCCCTGAAAGAAAAAAACCTAAAACAAAAGCAATTAAAATTTTTTTTCTCATTTTTTCCTCCTTTTTTATTTAGATGTAAAAATTAATAAAAAAGTTTATTTTTTAATAAAATTAATTAAGTTTATCTGTTAAAATTAAAACCCTCTTCAAGCATAATAAAATAATTTTCAACAGGTATATAATTTGTTATTGAATTTCCACTACCAAGGGCATATCTATATGGCATACATTTATCAAGAACTTCTCTTACATATTCCCTTAAATTTTTCTCTTCATAAGTTGCAAGTTTGTTAACATCAACTCCTCCTAAAACTCCTATCTTTTCTCCATATCTCTTTTTAAATTCCCAGACAGGTATTATCTCATCCTGAAATGAATGAAATGCATCTATCTTTACATCATTTATAAAATCTTCTATTACATTTAAAATATTTCCACATGAGTGTAGCCAGTACATTTTTCCATTTTTATGTGCAATTTCTGCAAATTTCTTATGCCATGGAATTACAAGTTTTCTTAAATGCTCTGGTGATAAAAATGTTGATGTCTTAAATCCAAGGTCATCTCCCTGAAAAAATCCTTCTACATTATCAATTTCAACTGCATTCTTATAAAATTCATAAATAATCTCTCCTACTTTATTGAAAACTGCTTCAACAAGTGAAAAATTATCAACTATTAAATAACTCATATTCTCAAATCCAAGCAATATTTCACTCACAGTTGCAAAAACACCCATACATGGACAGATAAACATCTTCATTCCATCGGGTAAATTTTTTGAAGCAATTTCATATAAAGAATAGTCAATTTCCTTTTCTTTGGGCCATTTATAATTTTCAAAATCATTCCAGTCCTTTATCATACCAGTTCCTTCTTCAATCCATCCCCTCTCACCTCTTGATAAAATTGCTGTGTCATATGTCTTCTTTGATTTACCATGGAAAATAATACCCCAAGTAAATTTTACATAATCATAACCAAGTTTATACCAGAAATTTATCTCCTGCTTTATAAATTTTTCTTTATTTTCTTCCGAATATTCAATCCATTTTTCACCCATGAAATTCTCTGTAATATATTTTTTAATCTCATAATCAATCACATACTCACAAAAATGAACTTTTTCTGCTTTTTTACCTTTAATTATTTTTTTGAACTCTTCAAAATCAGGCTCTGGTTTTTCTAAAAAAATTTTAAATCCCATTTTAATAAGTAAAATTAGTAATGTGAAAATTTATATATTTCTGTAAACTTCCTAAATCCTTATTTCACTTTAATCCATTTTCTTTCTTTAATTGACTGGTCAACTGCTTCAAGAACTTCCTGACATTTTACTCCATCATAGAAATTTGGACTTGGATTTTCACCTTTTGCTATTGAATTAAATATATCTGCTACCATATTAACAAATGCTTCTCCATAACCAATTATATGACCTGCTGGCCACCAGTTTTTAGCATATGGATGTGATGGGTCTGTTGCAATTATTGTTCTAAATCCCTGTGTTCCATCTTTTTCATCCTCTTTACTATAATATTCAAGTTCATTTAATCTTTCAAGATTAAAGACGATACTTCCCTTGCTTCCATTTATCTCAAATCTCTGACCATTTTTCCTTCCAGGAGCAAATCTTGTTGCTTCAAATGAACCAATTGCTCCATTTTTAAACCTTACAAGGAAAATTGTTGCATCATCAACATCAACTATCCCCTTTTCTTCTGCTTTTTCCTTAAATTCTCCAAGTCCTGTTTCAAGTTCTTCCTTTTCTTTTAAAACAGGTCTTTCCTTAATAAATGTTTCACTAATTCCAATTACTTCATCAAATTCTCCAACAAGGTATCTTGCCATATCTATTAAATGAGCATTCAAATCACCATGAGCACCACTTCCAGCAACTGATTTCTGTAATCTCCATACAAGTGGAAAATCAGGGTCAACTATCCAGTCCTGTAAATAAACTGCTCTCATATGATAAATTTTTCCAATTTTCCCTTCTTCAATAAGTTTTTTGGCAAGACCTATAGCAGGTAATTTCCTATAATTAAAACATATTGCATGTTTAACTTTATATTTTTCAATTGCCTCAAGCATTTCGTAGGCATCTTTAAGAGTTGAGGCAAGTGGTTTTTCACAGAATATTATTTTCCCATTTTTTGCTGCCTCAATTGCTATATCTTTATGTGCATTAGGTGGAGTTGTTATATCAATTAAATCTATGTCCTTCCTTTCAATAACTTTTTTCCAGTCAGTTTCATATTCTTCCCATCCAAATTTTTCTCTTGCCTGACTTACTGCCTTTTCAGTTCTACCACAGATAACCTTCATAACAGGTTTTACAGGTAAGTCAAAAAATAAAGATACATTCCTATAAGCAAATGAGTGCGCCTTGCCCATAAATTTATAACCGATAAGAGCAACATTAATCTCTTTCATCCTTTCCCTCCTTTTTTTCTGTTTTTATTAATCCTGCCTTCTCTTTTACCTTTTTTTCTATTTCTTTATAGAGATTTGGATTTTTCTTTAAATTTTCAATTATATTATCAACTCCCTGACCGAGTGTTTTCCCTTCATAATTATAATAACTTCCTTTTTTCTCAATAACTCCATAATTTACTGCTGATTCTATCAAGGAAGATTCTTTACAAACACCCTGACCATAATAAATATCAAGTTCTGTTTCCTTAAATGGTGGAGCAACTTTATTTTTTACAACTTTAACTTTAATTCTACTTCCTACTATATCATTCCCTTTCTTTATGCTATCTATTCTTCTTACTTCAAGACGAACAGATGCATAGAATTTTAAAGCCCTACCACCCGGAGTTGTTTCTGGATTACCAAAAAATACACCTATCTTTTCCCTCACCTGATTTATAAAAATTGCTGCTGTTTTTGATTTACTTATGTAACCTGTAAGTTTTCTTAGTGCTTGGGACATAAGTCGTGCCTGAAGACCCATAACACTATCTCCCATTTCTCCTTCAAGTTCTGCTCTCGGAACAAGTGCTGCAACTGAATCAATAACAACAACATCAATAGCATTACTTCTTATAAGTGCTTCTGCTATTTCAAGTGCCTGTTCTCCTGTATCTGGCTGACTCACAAGCATATCTTCAATATTTACTCCAAGTGCTTTTGCATAATTAGGGTCAAGGGCATGCTCAGCATCGATAAAAGCAACAGTTCCTCCGTACTTCTGTGCCTGAGCAAGTATTTCAAGAGCAAGAGTTGTTTTTCCACTTGATTCCTGACCAAAAATTTCTGTTATTCTTCCTCTCGGTATTCCACCTACTCCAAGTGCTATATCAAGAGAAATTGCTCCAGTAGGAATAACCTCAACATCCATTAATTTTCTTTCTCCAAGTTTCATTATAGAACCTTTGCCAAAGTCCTTTTCAATCTGAGAGATTGCCATTTCAAGTGCCTTTTCTTTATCCATTTTTTTTCACCTCCCGTTTAGAATTATATTAAATCCTTTAATTTAAAAAGTCAAACACTTCCTATTATAGAAGCAGAAATGAAAAATCATTGCTCAAGTTTGAATCTCTCAATTACTTTATAAATCGGACCATCTGGCAATAACTTGCTTTCATATAAATTAAAATTATCAACCCTGAATTTACCGAATGAAAAGTTATTATACTTTTCACAAATTTCTCTTATTAGATTTAAATTTGGAATACTTTTAAATCTTGCAACTGTGATATGGGAAACAAACTCTTTCTCTTTCTCAAATCCAAATTTTTCCATTTCCTCTTCTATTTTTTCATTTAGTTTTTTTAAATATCCATCATCCAGAGCACCAACCCATAAGACCCTTACTTTTTTTTCTGAAGGAAATACACCAACCCCCTTTACTTCAACATCAAAACTATTAAAATTTTTAGCACACTCTTCTAATCTTTCTTTTATTCTTTCAATTTCTTTTTCTTCAACTTCTCCAAGAAATTTTAAAGTTATATGTAGATTCTCAATTTTTACTGGTTTTGCCTCTTTTAATTTTTTTAATCTATCAACTACTTCTTTTAAATTTTCTTTAATATTATCAGGCAATCCTACTCCTACAAAAATCCTCATACTATTACCTGTCTTTATTTCTTTAACCACGGCATCATATCTCTCATTTTCTTCCCAATCTTTTCTATTAAATGTTCTTCTGATTGTCTTCTTAACGCATTAAATACAGGCCTTCCAACTCTATTTTCAAGTATCCATTCCCTTGCAAATTCTCCTGTCTGTATCTCTTTTAATATTTTCTTCATCTCTTCCCTTACACTTTCATTTATAACTCTTGGTCCTCTTGTCATATCTCCGTATTCTGCTGTATCACTTATAACCTGCCTCATCCCCTGAATTCCTCTTTCAATAATTAAATCAACAATAAGTTTAAGTTCATGACATGTTTCATAATAGGCAACCTCTGGCTGATAACCTGCTTCAACAAGAATTTCAAAGGCGGCCTTAATTAAAGAAGTTGCTCCTCCACATAATATTACCTGCTCTCCAAATAAATCTGTTTCTGTTTCTTCTTTAAATGTTGTTTCAACCACTCCACATCTTGTTCCACCAAGCCCTTTTGCATAAGCAAGTCCTACTTTTAAAGTATCTCCACTTGGGTCCTGATAAACTGCGACAAGACATGGAACACCCTGTCCTTTTGTAAACTGGTCTCTTACAAGGTCTCCAGGTCCTTTTGGGGCAACCATAAAAACATTAACATCTTTTGGTGGAACAATCTGACTAAAATGAATAGAAAAGCCGTGAGCAAAACCAAGATATTTACCTTTTTTTAAATGTGGACCAATTTGACTTTCGTAAACATATGGCTGGACATTATCCTGAACAAGAACCATTATAACATCTGCTTTTTTTGTTAACTGATCTGCTGAAACTGGCTCAAATCCATCCTTTTTTGCTTTCTCATAATTTGGAGTTCCTTCAAGTTCACTGACAATAACATTCAATCCACTATCCCTTAAATTTAATGCATGAGCCCTTCCCTGACTACCATATCCAATAATTCCAACAACTTTATTCTTCAAGAACTTTAAATCAGCATCCTTATCATAATAAATTTTTGCCATATTTGCCTCCTTTTCATTTAAATTCTCTTGAAATTGCTATTCTTCCTGTCCTTATAACTTCCTTAATTCCAAAACCTTTTAATAAATCAAGCATAGCCCTTATCTTAGAATTACTGCCCGAAATTTCAATTGTCAATGTTTTTTTGCCAACATCAACAATTTTTGCTCTAAAAATATTAACAAGTTGCATTACCTCCTGTCTTTCATTAAAACTTGCAGTATTTACTTTTATAAGAGCAAGTTCTCTTTCAATATGTTCCTCTTTTGTCAAATCTTGAACCTTTATAACATCTATTAATTTATTCAATTGCTTATAAATCTGTTCAAGTATTTTTTCATCTCCTTTAACTACAATTGTCATTCTTGAAACAGATGGGTCTTCTGTCTCTGCAACACATAAACTATCAATATTATAACCCCTTGCTGAAAAAAGACCCGCTATCCTTGCAAGAACACCAAATCTATTTTCAACTGTTACTGATATTACATGTGATTCAACTTTATTATTATTTCCCATTTTCCCTCCGTTTACGCCAGTCCATCAAGTATCTCTTTTAATGAAGCACCTGCAGGAACCATTGGAAATACATTTTCTTCAGGAGTAACCCTGCAATCAACAAAAACAACTTTTTCTTTTTCATTAAGAACTTCTGGTAAAATTTTATTAAATTCTTCCTCGGTTGTAACTCTATATCCAATTGCTCCATAACTTTCAGCAAGTTTAACAAAATCAGGCTGCACTCCTTCAAGACAGGTAAAAGCATATCTTCTATTATAAAAAAGTTGCTGCCACTGTCTTACCATTCCAAGACAACAATTATTTAAAATAAAAACTTTAACAGGGATTTTATTATAAACAGCAGTTGCAAGTTCTTGAATATTCATCTGAATACTACCATCTCCAGCAATATCTATAACAATTTTATCAGGATTTGCCACTTTAGCACCAATTGAAGCAGGGAATCCAAATCCCATAGTTCCAAGTCCACCAGAAGTTATTAATGTTCTTGGTTTCTTAAATTTATAATACTGGGCTGTCCACATCTGATTCTGTCCAACTTCTGTGCATATGATTGCTTCACCTTTTGTCAATTCAGAAATTTTTTCTATTATATACTGGGGCTTTAAACCATTTCTTTCATATTTTAAAGGATACATTTCTTTCCATTCTTTTATTTTTTTCAACCAATCTTCTATATTAATTTTCTCAACCATTTCATTCAATTTTCTCAGTACATTTTTTGCATCCCCAACTATTGGAACATCAACTTCAACATTTTTACTTATTGCAGATGGGTCTATATCTATGTGAATTATTTTTGCATTTGGAGCAAATTCATCAATTTTACCTGTAACTCTATCATCAAATCTACACCCAACTGAAATTATAAGGTCTGATTCACTTACTGCGTAATTAGCATACTTTGTTCCATGCATTCCAAGCATACCAAGAGAATATTCCCACTCAACATCAATAGAACCAAGTCCAAGTAAAGTAAAGGCCACAGGAATATTTGTTTTTTCAATAAAATTTTTCAATTCATCACTTGCATTTGAAATTATAACTCCTCCACCTGCTATTAAAACAGGCCTTTTTGAATTTTTAATCAATTCCCATGCTTTTTTTATCTGAAGTGGGTGACCTTCATATTTTGGTTTATAACTTCTTATTTCTACTTTTTCAGGCCAGTAAAATTCACCTTCTTTTCTCTGAATATCAACAGGAAAATCAATTAAAACAGGACCGGGTCGGCCAGTTTTTGCAATATAAAATGCTTCTCTTATAACCCTTGGTATTTCATCAACATCCTTTATTAAATAATTATGTTTTGTTATAGGTCTTGTTATTCCAGTTATATCAACTTCCTGGAAAGCATCATTACCGATTAGGTGAGTTGCTACCTGGCCTGTAATTGCAACAATTGGAACTGAATCCATATATGCAGTCGCAATTCCTGTTACAAGATTTGTTGCTCCTGGACCACTTGTAGCAAGGCATACTCCAACTTTTCCAGAGGAGCGGGCAAACCCATCAGCAGCATGAGCAGCACCCTGTTCATGTCTTGTTAAGATAAATCTGATTCCACTATCATACAAAACATCGCATAAAGGCAAAACACCTCCACCAGGATATCCAAAAATTACTTCAACTCTTTCTCTCTTTAAACATTCAACAAAAATCTGTGCTCCTTTCATTTTTTCTCCTTAACTTTAATATAATAAATCTCAATATTGAAAAAGTCAAACCAATGATGAATTCAATTTGATAATTCTTTGCTTCTATTCTCTGCTGTATCAATAACTTCTCTCAAAATTTCTTTAAACTTTCTCTTTTCAAAAATACTTAAACCAGCAATTGTTGTTCCACCTGGAGATGATACCATTTCTTTTAATTTCTCCGGCTCTATCTCTGTTTCTACAAGCATTTTCCCGGTTCCGTAAAAGAGATTTGCAACTAATTTCTTTGAAATTTTTGGAGGAATCCCTTTTTCAAAACATATCTTTTTAAATTCTTCTGCAATGTAAAATAAAAATCCAGGACCACTACCACTTATTGCTGTTATTGTATCAAACTTATCCTCAGGTATTTTGAAAAGAAAACCAACTGGAGAAAATATTTTTTCAACAATTCTTTCATATTTTTTACCATTTTTATTTGAACAATAGGCAATTATACCTTTTTTAACTTTAACATTTAAATTTGGCATCATCCTTATAACTGGTTTATCCTTTCCTATTATATTTTCTATTTTCTCAATTTTAATCCCTGCCATGATAGAAACAAGAACCTTTTCAGAAGTTAAAGAATCTTTTATCTCTTCAAGAACATCTTTTGAATCTTTTGGTTTTACTGCAATAATTACAATATCAGAATTTTCAACAACTTCCTTATTATCTTTTCCTTTATTAACTCTCAAATTTTTAAGTTTCGTTTTATCAATGTCAAAAACAAAAATATCTTTTTCCTTTAAAATTTTTTCTTCAATTATTCCCATTAAAATAGAAAAGCCCATATTACCAAGTCCAATTATTCCAACTTTTAGTTTTTCACTCATATTGATTTTGCTTGCGTATGACAACCTTTTAATTGGGGAACACTCCCTATTAAAACACCATCTTCATCTCTTTCAATTATAACCGTAAAATTATATTTTTTCATCTTCCCTTTTATTTCTCTTTCCAAAAATCAAATAAAAATTAACCTGCTTCTTCTCCTTCTACATGACCAACTTTAATATCAAGGTTTTCTCTATCTTCAATCCTTTCAATCATCCCATCTCTTATCCATATAACTCTGTCTGAAACATCAAGCATTTTCAAATCATGAGTTGCTGTTATTATACTTACCTGCTTTTCTTTATTCATCTGTCTCAAAAGATTTATTATCTCTTTACCCGTTTTTAAATCAAGGTTTCCTGTTGGCTCATCCGCAAGAATAATTGCAGGGTCATTTGCAAGTGCTCTTGCTATTGCTACTCTTTGCTGCTGTCCTCCTGAAAGTTCAAATGGTTTATGATGAAGTCGTTCTCCAAGACCAACCAATTCAAGAAGTCCTTTTGCTTTTTCTCTTGCATCATCTGTTGTCATCCCGGCAAAAATCATTGGAAGCATAACATTTTCAAGAGCACTCATAACAGGAATTAAATTAAATGTTTGAAATATATAACCAATCTTCCTGCATCTAAGCCAAGCAAGTTCATAAGCATCAAGTTGTGCAATATCAACCTCATCTATATACACTTTACCCTCTGTCGGTTTATCAAGACCTCCTATCATATTAAATAGAGTTGTTTTTCCACTTCCAGATGGTCCCATTATTGAAATATATTCTCCTTTTAAAATTTCAAGGTCTATACCTTTCAAAACTTGGAGAGGAATTTTCCCAAGCATATAAGTTTTCTTTAATTCAATTGTTCTAACTATGACTTCTCTTGGCATATTTACCTCCTTTTTTTATACCTCTCTTCTAATTGCTTCAGCAGGTTCCATTCTTGCTGAAACAATTGCTGGATAAAGTGCTCCAATTATGGCAAGCCCTGTTCCAAGAAGAATTGAAATACCAACAAATTTTATAAGTGTCATAATTGGAAATATAGATAAAATTACTTTTTTGTATTGAGCAATATAAACAACTGTCATTATTAAAATACCAAGAAAACTTCCAATTATAGAACCGCCTATCCCGTGAATCATCGCTTCAAGTAAAAAAAGTTCCATAACAAATCTATCAAGTGCACCAAGACATTTCATTGTTCCTATCTCCCTTGATCTTTCAGTGACAGCCATAAGCATTGAATTTATTATACCAACAGTACATACCAAAAGAGAAAGAGTAACAAGCCATGTCTGTCTTACTTTTAATTCTTGAAGATTTTCTACAAGAACTGTTTTTATATTTTCTGGACCTTTTTCAATCAAAGCCATTGTAAATGCATTAGAAGCCATGATGGACATAAAAAAAGCAATACCAAGTAAAATTGACATTGTAACGATTATTGCTCTTCCAAATCTTATTTTAAAATTCCTCAAACTCATCTGGAAAGCATTTTTTAAAGGCAAACTGAGTTGTTTTTCAATCTTTTTTCCCATATTGACTCCTTTTTAAAAAAATTATATCATTAAAAAAAATAAAAACAAAATTTTTAAAAAGGAATAAAAAATGAAAAAGATAATTTTTTGTATTTTGTTTTTTGCAGGAGTTTTATTTTCTGAAAATTATTTGAAAGTTCATTCTTTATTTGGAGACCATATGGTTTTGCAGAGGAATACAAAAATTAATATATGGGGAAAAGGACTTCCTGATAAAGAAGTTTCAGTTTCAATAGGTAATATAAAAGTTTCAAAAAAAATAAATTCCGATGGAAAATGGGAAGTTTCTATTCCACCACAAAAAGAAGGGGGTCCATTTGAAATTGAAATAAAAAGTGGAGATGAAATTATAAAATTTTCAGATGTTTATTTTGGAGATGTATGGGTATGTTCAGGTCAATCCAATATGGTCTGGCCTGTTAAATATTCAATGAATGCAGAAGAAGAAATAAAAAATGCAAATTTTCCTCTTATAAGATTTTTCCAGGTTCCTTACAGGGTCTCAGGAGTTCCCGAAGAAGAAGTTAATGGTAAATGGATTGTTTGTGCTCCCGAAACAGTTGGTAATTTTTCTGCAGTTGGATACTTTTTTGCAAGGGAAATTCATAAAGAAACAAAAATTCCAATTGGTATGATTCAGTCAGCAGTAGGTGGAACTCCTGCAGAAGCCTGGATAAGCAAAGACAAGTTAATTAATAATCCAGATTTAAAGCATATATGGGAAAGGTGGGAAAAAATAATTAATGATTATCCGGAAGAAATGAAAAAATATCAGGAAATACTTAAAAAATGGGAAGAGGAAGCAGAAAAAGCAAAACAGGAAAATAAACCTATACCTCAAAAACCGCGACCACCTTTAGGACCTGAAAGTTCAAACAGAGCATCAGGACTTTTTAATGGTATGATTTCTCCTTTGGTAAAATTCCCTATAACAGGAGTTATATGGTATCAGGGAGAATCAAATGTTGGAAGAGCAGATGAATATAAAATACTTTTCACTGAATTGATAAAGGACTGGAGAAATAAGTGGAATATTGAGTTTCCATTTTTATTTGTTCAACTTGCAAATTTTTTACAGAGAAAGGATTTTCCTGATGAAAGTCAATGGGCTGAATTAAGAGAAGCCCAGAAATATGCATTATCCCTTCCAAAAACAGCAATGGCATGTGCAATTGATATTGGAGAGGCAAATAATATACATCCAAAAAATAAACAGGATGTTGGGAAACGACTCGCATTATGTGCTCTTTCTATGGTTTATGGTAAAAATGTTATATATTCAGGTCCGGTTTATGAAAGTGCAAAAAGGGAAAAAGATGGAGTAAGAATTTTCTTTAAACATACAGGAGAAAAACTTATTTTTAAAGGAGATAAGTTAAATGGATTTGCTGTTGCAGATGAGGATAAAAAATTTGTATGGGCAGATGCTAAAATAGATGGGAAAACAGTTATTCTATCGCATCCAGAAGGTAAAAAAATTGTTTATGTAAGATATGGATGGGCTGATAATCCTGATTGTAATTTATATAATGATGTAGAACTTCCAGCAGTCCCATTCAGTATAAAAATAGGAGATTAAAATGGAATTAAAAAAAGGAACAAAGAAAAATCCAATAAAAGTCCTTGTATGGTCAGAATTAACTGAACCGGAAGATGTATATCCTGAAAGAATTAATGGAGCGATATGTGATTATTTAAATAAATGTTATGGAATAGTTGCTTTAAAAACAGATATAAATGGTGAGGAACAGGGACTTCCTGAAAAATTTCTTTCTGAAACAGATGTTTTAATCTGGTTTGGGCATATAAAACATGAAGAAATAAAAGATGAAAAGGTAGAAGAGGTATTAAAACATATAAAAGAAAGGGGTATGGGTTTTATAGCCCTCCATTCATCTTTTTCTTCAAAAATATTTAAAAGATTAATGGGAACTTCCTGTAAAATTTCAGGATGGAAGGAAGATGGAAAGCCAGCATTTATTAAAGTTATAAATCCATTTCACCCAATTGCTTATAATGTAAATGACTTTGTAATACCTAATACAGAATGGTATAAAGAACCAATTGACCTTCCTCAGCTAGAAAGCATAATTTTTGTTGGTCTCTATCAGGATGGAAAGGAAATTACAAGGGATGGAATGTTATGGAAAATAGGGAAAGGGAAAGTTTTTTATTTTAGACCAGGACATGAAAAATATCCAATTTTCTATATGAGAGAAGTTCTTAAAATAATTGAAAATGCTGTAAGATTTCTTTCATCTGAGTAATTGATTTGAAATTAAAAAATCAGGAAGATAAAAACCAGATATTCATTTTAGATTTTCCTCTATTTGCCCATAAAAAATAAGGAATTGCCTTAAATTTCTTCTTCTCATAATCTATTTTAAAATTTTTGCTTTTTTCATAAAGAGGTAATTCATTTGAAGATGTTAAAATTTCTCCACTTAAAGTTATAATTCCATTAAAAGTTCCCTCATAATTTTCTTTAAGTTTTTGCTCCAATAACAGAGAATTAAAAAGATTTATATCTGGATTATCAATACTTTCAAGACAATAAACGATTGGCCCCCTTTTTATAGCAAGGCAATTTCTTGAACTTTCAATATTTGGATTTCCTCTATAAAACTCTCCTTTAATATCAAAATTTAATTCTATCACTGTCTTCCCTCTTTCAATTCTAACCTTAAAATATTCCCCTTTCTCTGCCTTATAAATCTCATTCCCTTTTTTAACCCCTGTTTTCTCACTCCAAACTGGTATTCTCAAATATAAATTAAATCCCTCTTCGGATTCAATAGAAATAAATACTTTTCCTTGCCATGGATATTCTGTTTCATTCCTTATTTTTACATTTTTTCCTGAAACTAACTTTAATTTTGCTTCTGACCTATCATATAAATTTACATAAATTCCATCATCACTTATTGAATAAAAATATCCAGCAAGGGAAGAAATAAATCTCTGAATATTTGGAGGACAACAAGTGCAGTCATACCATTCTTTCCTTTCATAAGCGCCTATTGAAGCAAGTGGATTAACATAGAAATATTTTTTGCCATCAAAAGAGACAGAAGAAAGAAAAGAATTGTAAAGAGTTGTTTCAAAAATATCAAAATACTGACTTTCTCCTTTAATTAAAAACATTCTATAAGCCCACATCATTAAAGCAATTGATGCACAACTTTCACAGTATGCTCTTAAATTTGGAAGTTCATATGGAAAACCAATTGCCTCTCCATCATATCTTGAACCAATCCCTCCTGTTATATAAATTTTCCTGTTTTTAAGATCAGACCATAGATTTTCAAGAACCTTTAAATACCTTTTATCACCTGTCTCAATATAATAATCAGTTGCACCACAAGATAAATACATCATTCTTACAGCATGACCAATTAATTCTTTAAATTTCAAAATTGATATATCAGGAAGTCCCCAGTATTCAGGATTTTTTATTTCAAGAAAAAATTTTGCAAGGTCAAGATATTTTTTATTTTTTGTTGTTCTGTATAGTTCAATTAATGCCATTTCAATTTCTGGATGTCCATCTGTTTTTTCAATTTTTCCATAACCGAATTTTTTATAGATATAATCAGCCCATTTAATTGCAATATTCAAAAGATTCTCCTTTCCAGTTGACCTATAATGACTTATTCCTGCCTGGATTAAATGACCTCCACAGTAAAGTTCATGAGAATATTTTAAATTTTCAAACTCTTTTTTAATTGAAGGTGCGGTATTTAAATATCCTGATTTTTTCTGTGCTTTTCCAATTAAATTAATTAATTTATCAAGAAGTTTTAAATTTTTCTCATTCCATTGATTCTGCAAATCCCAACTCACTGCCTCAATCCACTTATATAAATCTGAATCAGTTGCAAGCCGGTTTGTCTTTTCTCCTTTTTTTATTCCTGCAGTTATCTCAAAATTTCCAATTGTTTTATTCTTAACAAAGAGTTTATAAAGCAATGGAATACTTACCTTTCTATTTCTCTCAATAACATATTTCCAGAAACCTTCTGTTTTAACATCTTCAATATTACAAGGAATACACTTCACATTTTTCCTTTCAACTATATCAACAATACTCTTTCCCATCTTTTACTCCTCTTAAAAAATTTCATCAAAACTTTTCACAAAATAATCTATTTTTAAATTCAAATTTTTTGACACCTCATCCCAGTTTAAAAAGTCCTCCTCAACTTCAATTACAGGTATAAATCCAAGTTTAAAATATGTCATTATTGCAGGAATTCTCCATTTATCTGTTAGAAGAAATATAATTTGATAATTTTTCATTTTTAAAAATTCAACTACACAAAAGCACAGATTATAACTTAAATTTTTACCCCTGTGATTTTTATCAACACATACCCATCCAAGTTCTGCAATTTTTTTGTCATTATAATATCCCTTATCAAGACCACAGGCAGTCCCTATAATTTTATCATCAAATATACAGAAAAAAATACCATCAGGAGAAAGAATATTATCAAGAATTGTTTTCTTTAATCTTTCTAAATTCCATTCACCAAGTTCATTTTCATTTAAAAGTGAAATATACTCTTCTTCATCTCCTTTTTTAAACTTTCTTATTTCATATCCAGTAGGTAAATTTTTCTTCTCTAAATTTCTTGATAAAGGGAAAACCATTTTTAACTGTCTCATTTTTTATTTTTCTTAATTTCAAGAATATACTTTTTCCTTTTTTCTTCAAATTTTCTGTAAATTTCTTCTGGTATTTTTATCTCTCCAAGAATTGAAGGGAATGGCTGGCCTTGAATATCTCTATCTTTTGGGTCAGGAGACCATCTATCATTCTCGTATTTCTTCCTCTCTTCCTCTTTTCTGAAATCAGGAACTTCAAGTGGAATACTACCAGAATAGGCAGAACGATATGAGAGTATTCCAGGTAATGACATATCCATAGCCATATAAACATCAATTGGAGGTGGTTCATCCTTTAATATTGAATCAACAAAACTCCATACAACAAAAAAATCCCCTCCTCCATGACCTGCCTTTTTTGCCTCCTCTTTATACTTTGTAAATTCTGGAATATAACTTTTTTCCTCTTCTTTCAGTTCAAGTTCTTCTGTAAATTCACATGTATAAAGATTTAATATACCTGTATCTTTCCATCTATTATTCTCCATTGCTCCTTTTGTTCCATGAATTCTATACCATATTGAATCATGAGGACCAATTGACCAGGCAATAACACGGGTTAAAGCACCATTATCCATAATACAAATAAAAACACCCCAGTCATCTCCAACTCTTCCTAATTCTCTTGAAATTTTATTAGGAACAACAAAGCCAACTACTTTTTCAGGTCTTGTTCCTGTTATTTTTATTATAGGCCCTAATGAGTGAGTGCAGTAATATGTTGAAGGCAACCAGTTTCTCCAGTGCTCTTTTCCACTTGTTATAATGTGCCATATACCTCTACAATCATGGACATATTCGCATTCTCCATAAAGATATTCACCAATAATTCCTTCTTTATACAACCTTTCCATTTCCTGAGTATATGAAAAAAAGCAATAATTCTCTGCAAACATATAAACTTTTTTTGATTTTTCAACAGCACGACATAATTCAACTCCTTCTGATAATGTTTTACAGGCAATAACTTCTGATAAAATATGACGGCCTGAATTTAATGCTTTTATTGCTGCTGGTGCATGTTCAGTGCAGTAATTACACACAACAACTACATCAATATCATGTTCAAGAAATTTATCATAATCAGTGTAGGGAGTGATACCTTCTTTATCCTTTATAAAATTTCTTAAAAAAACCTCGTCATAATCACACACAGCAACCACTTCTGTATTTGGATTAATATTGAATAAAGAAGCAAAAGATGAACCCCTTTTTATTCCAAAAATCCCGACTTTTAGTTTTTTCATAATCACTCCTTTTAACAGAATTTTTCTATAAAGTTTTTTGTATTTTCAGATAGGATTTTTATTTTTATTTCATCAGGAATTGAAGATAGTAAAACCGGTCCAAGGGTAAAACCAAAATGCAAATCAGAAAAATCAGAACCCCAGCAAATTCTATCATTTCGTATTTCATTTACCATTCTCTCAATAGTTCCAAATTCAAGATAATTACAGGTGCAGATATATACATTATCATAATTGTTAACTATATCCTTCCATATAAAACTGAAATGTCCGCATATATAACCAATTGAAGTATATTTTTTAACCATTTTTTCAAGGAGTTCAGGAGTTCCCCAAGAGTGATTTAAAATAGGCACTTTATAATGATTTGCATATTCACATACAAATTCAGTTTTTTTATCAACATCCTGACAGTTCTGATATGCAGCAATTAACTTAATCCCCTTTATTCCTTCTTTTCTACATCTTGTTATTTCTTTCTCTATTTCTTTTTCCGGATAATTAAGATTAATAAGGCAAAACCCAATAAATCTATCAGGATATTTTGAACAATCATTTATAAGTTTCTCATTCTGATAAAACCATTCACTTCCATAAACACCTAATGGCATAACAATTGCTTTTTTTATATTCAACCTATTCATCTCTTTTATAATTTCCTCTGTGTCCTTATAAAATACTGGATAATCCCTGTTATAACCACCAATATGGGCATGTATATCGTAAAGTTCAAAATCAATTACTCCTTTCAAAAATTTCTTCTTTAAGTTACCCATTTTTCAATATTTTCATATGCAATTTTTCTCTTTATATTTTCAGGAATATCAGAAATAAGAATCATACCAAGGGATTGCCCTGGTTCTGAAAAAGGTAAATTTGTTCCAATAACAAGATTTTCTCCACATGTAATTTCTACAAGTTTTTCAACAACCTTATAATTCCAGCAACTTCCAATATCATAATAAAAATTTTTATAATTTTTTAGAAAATCAATAACAATCCTTATATGAAACCTTGTCCTGAATTCAGTAAAAATAATGGGAAAATCTGTATATTTCTCACAAATCAATCTTATACCTTGCCAATCACCTGAATCTGCCTGCAATCCTGAATATGGAATATTTGGGTCTATTATAACAGGTATTTTGAATTCATTAAGTATTTCAAATGTTCCTGAATATAAGTAATGGGAAAGAGGGATTTTAAAGGTATTATATGTTATCCAGAAAATTTTAACACCTTTATTTTTTGCCTTTTCAATATATTTCTCAAAATTTTCAATATCACCTGAATTTTTTGGTAATAAAAAGAAAGATGGGATTAAATTTTTATAATTTTTTATTTTCCTTAAAAGCATCTCATTTCCCTCAAAAGGATACATTTCTTTGCTTAAACTGTGATAAACGATTGATTTTTTTATAGAAAAATTCTCCATAATTTTTAAAAGTTCTTCTGTTTCTGTATATATTGTTGGCTTTGAAAAAACTCCAATTCCTGCTTTAATATCAAAAAATTCCATTTTAATTTGTATATTTTCTAATTTTTCCTGCAATCTCCTTTATATCTTTATCTTTCCAATCTTCGCTTATACCAATCACTACAACTCTGCTTAAAATATCAAGGGTCTTTTGACACATATCTTCTGAATAGGCAGGTAATTCCCCTTTATAATATGGACATGTAAATGGGCATCCTTCTTCTGTTGGTGTTTTCTTTTCAATTATATGTTCCCAGTATTTATAAATATGCCAGTCCCTTATATTTTTATCATATATTCCACCAGCAGGAACTTTCTCTTTTTGCAAATTTTCCATAAGATTTTTTGCTTCTTCTGCTTTTTCAGTTAAAAATACTAAATTTGTTGCACAATCACCTTCAGGGTCATTTAAAGGTGAATATTTAACCCTTCTTACATCTCCTATATATTCAATAAGTTTCTTTTTATTCTTTCTTAATTTATTCAGATAATTATCAAGTTTTTTTAATTGAGCAAGACCAATAGCAGCATTGATCTGACCCATTCTATAATTTTCTCCATAAAAAATTTCACCTGGCATTCTTTCTCTTTCATATCTATTTGGTCTCCAGCAGGCAGCAGTATCATGCCAAGATTGAGCCCTTATATAAATTTTCTCATCATTTGTAATAACCATTCCTCCTTCTCCTGTATTAATTATCTTATAAAAATCAAAACTGAAACATCCTGCATCTCCAAAAGTTCCAAGTCGCTTTCCTTTATAACTTCCTCCATCTGCCTGAGCACAATCCTCAATAACTTTCAAATTATATCTTTTTGCTATATCCATAATTTTCTCCATATTTGATGGAAGCCCTCTCATATGAACTGGCATTATTGCTTTTGTATGTTTTGTAATTTTCTTTTCTATATCAAATGGGTCAATTGTAAGTGTTTCATCTATTTCAGCAATCACAGGTATTGCCTTTGCAACAAGAACTGCTGAACATGTAGCAAAAAAAGTATAACCCGGTATAATAACTTCATCACCGGGTCCAATACCACATGCAATCAAAGCAGAAATTAAGGCACTTGTTCCAGAATTTACAGCAAGAGAATATCTAACACCAAATTTTTTAGAAAATTCCCTTTCCAATTCTCCTACTTTATCCTTTTTACCAGAAGGCACATAATATCTGAATAAATGAGTTGGTGAAAGGCATTGATTTTCATCAAGTATTTTAAATATCTTTTTCTTTACATCTTTTTTTAAATCCCACAGTTCAATTATCTCTTTAAGTTCTTTATTTTCTATCCTCATAATCCCTCCTTTTCTTTAAGTTTATAATTTCTTTTAAAATTTTCAATACTTATAAAGGTCAAAAAATCTTCTTGTCATTCTCAAAAATAAAGTTCTTGTTTTTATATCCTTATCGGGTTTAACCTTTCTGTATATTATAATCGCACCAATCTGGCATAAAAAATTTATTAAAAAAATAAAACTGTAAATATCAAAAATTTCCCCTTTAAAATTAAATTCTAAGTTTTTAAACCTTTCAAGAAGATAACCTGCAAAGACAGGTGAAATCCCCTGAAAAATTCCTATCCATGCATAATATATTGAAGTATAATTAATAACATTAACATTTGAAAGAATTTTAGCATATAAAAATCTTGAATCACCAATAGACCTTCCTAAAAGTCCTGCTCCTGAAATAAAGTATAATAAAAAGGCATAGTTTAAAATTGAAGAAATATTTCTATTTAAAAAAAGCCATAAAAAAGGGACAATTGAATAAGATAGTAAACTTAACATAATAACAGGCCTTCCTCCAAATCTATCTCCAAGATATCCCCAGATAAAACCAGTTAAAATAGAACCTAAAATTGAAGCATTATCAAGAAAAACAATAATTTCAGGAGAAAATTTTATTTTTTCCTTAAGAAAAATTGGTAAAAAACTCATAAGAGAACTTCCAAAGAGAGCAATTCCAACAGCAAAAAGAAAAAAAAGAAAATTTCTATCCATCAATGGTTCTAAAATTTTTCTCAAATTCATCTCAGGTCTTTGTCTTTTAGGCCCTCCAAATGGAACAAAACTCATAAAATAAACACTTAAAATTCCAAATATAAATGCAACTTCTATTAAAAAAAGATACCTTTCTATTCCTGCCATTTTACTTATTACAAAACTTCCAAAAGAAACAGCAATTATCCCTGAAATATTAAATGCTATACTTTGAATTGCAACATATCTTCCTCTTAAATTATCAGGAATAAATTCTTTAGTCCAGGCATAATAACCTGTCTCTCCAAAAGCCCTCAAAAAAGCAAACAGCATAATAACAATCGTAACAAAGTTTATACCTGCTCTATATCCGAATTTCTCAATAATATTTGGAAGTAAAATTAAGGATAAAATAACAAACTTCCTTATTCCAAAACATATAATAAAAGTCCTTTTACTGCCAAAATATTCTACATAACCACTCAAAAAAGGAGCAATAATTCCGAAAAATGGAAGAAAAGAAAGTAAAATTCCTATTTTATATTTTGGAATACCAAGTTCAGATAAGAAAAGTAAAAAGATAGAACCAAAAAGAGTTAAAACACAGAATATTGAATTAAAAGAAGATGCAACTATACTCCACCTTAAACCCTTTTTTATTTCATTCTCCATAATTTAACATTTAATTTTACATTTTCTGTCTTAGAAGGTAAAATCATTTTTATTAAAAAAAAGGGGATGCAATGGAAAAATTTAATTTAAATGGAATATGGGAATTTAAAGATGTTAAAGATAAAGAAAGTATGAAAGGATATGTTCCTGGAGAAGTTCATATTGACCTATTAAAAAATGGAATTATAAAAGACCCATTTTTTGGAAAGAATATTGAGGATTTAAGAAAATATGAAGGTAAAAGATGGGTTTACTGGAAAGAATTTTTTCCTGATAAAAATTTAATTGAAAGATGTAAGAAAATTGAACTTGTTTTTGAAGGCATAGACAATCATTCAATCATTTATTTAAATGGAGAAAAAATTGGAGAAACAAAAAATTCATTTATTCCTTTCTCTTTTGATATAACAGAAATTATTGAAGAGAAAAATAAAATTGAAATTTTTATTGATGATGGTTATTCTCTTGTCCCTGATAAAATACCTGAAAAATATTTATCATTCAGGGGAGAAAGGGAAAGAGAAGTTTTTGGAAGAATTTTTTTAAGGAAACCTCAGTATGTTTTTGGATGGGACTGGACAGAACGACTTATAACATGTGGTATATGGAAGGATGTTTATATTAACTTTTATGATAATCTTGCAATAAGGGATATATGGATAAAAAAATGGGATAAAGAAAAAATTGAAATTGAAACTGAAATTGAAAATTTTAATGAGAAAGAGATAGATTCAGAAATCATAATCAAAATTGAAGAAAAAGAAGAGAAATTTAAAAATAAGTTAATGCCAGGTAAAAATATTTTAAGTTTTAATATTGAACTGCCTTACTTAAAATTATGGTATCCAAGAGGGACAGGAGAACCATACCTTTACAAATTACAGTTTATTTTGAAAAACAAAGAAATTGAAGATAAAAGAGATTTAAAGTTTGGATTAAGAAAAATTGATATTATTCAGGAAGATGATGGTGAAGGAAAAAGTTTTATTGTTTCTGTTAATGGTAAAAAGGTTTTCTGTAAAGGAGCAAACTGGATACCACCTGATACAATTTTCCCGAGAATAAATAATGAGAAATACAGAAAACTGATTGAAATTGCAGAAGAAGAGAATTTTAATATGTTAAGGGTCTGGGGTGGAGGAATATATGAGGATGAATATTTTTATAACTTATGCGATGAAAAAGGGATTATGTTATGGCATGATTTTATGTTTGCATGTGCATATTATCCTGATGATAATGAAGAATTTTTGAAAAATTTTGATGAAGAAATAGAAAAGATTGTAAAGAAATTAAGAAATCATCCTTCAATAGTTTTATGGTGTGGAAATAATGAAAATCACACAATATACTATTCTGAAAAAAAGAAAAACCCTGAAAAAATCTTTTATGGTAAATATTTATTTGAAGAATTTATACCTGAAAAACTCAAAACTTTAGACCCTGATAGATTTTACTGGCCATCAAGTGATTATTCACCAAGTGGAGATGACCCTAAAAGTATGAAAGAAGGTGATAGGCATTCCTGGTATATTCCTGAAATTAATCTTGAAGAATATTATAAAAAAGGTGAAAGATATTTCTTCTTACAGGATAAAGCAAAATTTGTAAGTGAATTTGGAAGATTGTCCTTTATGCCAGAAAAAACAATTTTTAATTTTATGAATGAGAAAAAAGTTAATTTAAAAGACCCTGATTTTGTTTTCCATTCAAATACATTTGGCAGACCTCATGAGATAGTTGAAAATCTTAAAAGATTTTATGGAGAAAGAATAGAAAAAATGAATGATACCGATATTATTAAAATTTCACAATTACATCAGGGATATGCAATAGAATTTGCTTTAAAATATTATGGAAGCAGGAAATATAGAACTGCTGGCTCGCTTTTCTGGATGTTTGAAGATAGTTGGCCTACAAGTTCTTCATGGGTAGTTTGTGATTATTATTTGAATAAAACACCTTTATTTTATTTTGTTAAAAGAGCATTTAATGATTTCTATATTTTCATAAATCCAGAATATCTCATATCAGATAATTTCTATTCAATTTATTTTGTCAACCACAGGTATGAAAATTTTAAAGGAGAAGTATGCTATGGAATAAGTGATTTTTATGGAAAAAAGATTTTTCAGGAAAAAGTTAAAATAGATGTGCCTCCTGATAGTTCATTTGAAATTTTTAGAACACATCTTTTAGAAATAGAAGATAATAAATATTTTATTTTCGCATACCTTGTTGAGGATAAAAGAATTTCTGATTTTTCAATTATTTCATCAGATATAAGTAAACTCATTTTGCCAGAGGGAAAAATAGAAGTTAATTTTTCAAAAGATGAGGTAATTTTAAAGAGTAATATTTTCCACATTTGTGTTGAAACAGATATTGAAGAGGATAACTTTTTCCCATTACTACCGGATGTTGAATATAAAATTAAAACAAAAGAAAAAATAACACCAAAATCCTTAAATTACCTCTTTTCTCCATAGAATAAAAATTCTGGTAAAGTAAAATTTTTATAATTTTAAGGGTTCAAAGCCCAAATTGAAAAATTCATTTGGATTATTATAAAGCCAGTCAATTGCTATTTTCTTTGCTTCATCTATTTCTATCCATCCTGAATCAACCATCTTTGAAAGTGAAAATGAAATTATATCTTTTGCAATTTCAAGGTGAGCAAAGGAATATTCAGGGGTATCTCCATAATCTCCACCAAAACCATTTATTTTTGAATGAGGAATACTTGTAAGGGCATCACATAAAAGTTGAGAAGTATAATAAGGGTCTATAATATTTACCCAGCAAAGGTCTATATGAACATTGGGATAGTTTTTTGCAAGGAATAATAATTCTCCCATATATGGCCAGTTACCATGGAAAAGGTCAAATTTTACATTTTTGTATTTTTCAAGAATAGATGTTAAAAGGACTGCATTTGTCTTTGAAATTTCATTCCTTATTCCAGCCATATGTCCTGTATGAATTTGAACAGGTAGAGAAAGTTCTTAAACCATTTCAATAAATTTATGAAAAAGATAATCATCAAGTGGTTTTGCTTCAGGCCAGCCAAGAGAATTTCTCGGATTTTCAATTATAAAATTAAAAAGTTTTTCTGCTTTGTGCCTTGATACATTCCCAAAATTAATTGTTCTCTCATATGCGGACTGGTCTTTCATTCCAACTGCACCTTTTTCTTTCATCTTAATAAATATTTTTCTGCATGCCTCTAAATATTTTTCAAGTGTATTAACATTTGTATCTGCTATCTCTCCAATACTCTCAACCGCTATCCTGTTACGAACCGGTAAATGGAACATAATCAATGGGATAAGAATTCTATCATAATCAGGTAAAATATGTTTTCCTTCAATAAAATCTTTTAATGATGGATTTACAGAAGTATGACTGTATAAAATATTAACCAATCTGCACTTTATTTTTGCCTTTTTTAATATCCCATAATAAACTTTTTCATCTCTGAGATTTAAAAGTTTTTCAGATATTCTTTTCAAAGAAGAAAGATTTATTTCTTTCTCTCCATAAAATTTTTCCATAATTATTTTCGTAACTCTTGCATATCCTGTAAATTCTGTTTTCTCCCACAATTTTTCAAAAATATACCATTTTTCTTCAGTTGGAATATTATGGTCATTAAGAATTTTCATCTCTTTTTCAGTAGCACCTGCAGAAAGTAAATCACTCTGGAAATATCCCTGTATAAGTGAAGCAATTGGTTCTTTATAAAAAGGTGCAAACTTTGGTCCCATAGTATGCTCATGACAATCAATCACAGGTAAATTAAAAATAAAATCTTTTAATTCCTCATATGTTTTTGTTTTCATAATTTCCCTCCTTTAATCCAATCAATAAAATTTTACAAACTCATCAAGAAAATTTGTCTTTTTTACATCTTCATGGAAAATTCCTTTATTAAATGATTTATCAGGTGCTTCTGCAAATCCAAAGAAAATAGCAAATCTGTTTATTGCTCTGTGAATATATGCATCCTTTATTTCTTTTACAGAAGAAAAAGGAGTTCTGATTTCCCTTAAAATATCTCTCAAACTATTTTCAAAGGCATTAAAAAACCTGTCAGCATAAAAACTTTTAGGTCTAAATTTATCTCCAAACTTCTGCAACAAATAAAGCGTAAAGAGAAATGAACCCTGAATAATATCAATCTTTCCATAAAAATCTGTATAAGCCCAGTTATACTTCAGAGTAAAAGTTTTAAGAAGATGTAAATAGTCATCAATTTTAAACCCATCAGTTATTATTCTTTCCCCTTTCTTTGTAAGAATAAATTTGTTTTTGTATTTTCTTATATAACCTGCCATTTCAGAAATAATCCTTACAATATGAATTTCAATAGAGTCCTGTTCTTTCATAATAGGGAATTTATCTCTCAAAATAAATTTAAAATCTTCCTCTGTAAGATATGCCTTTTCTATTTCTCTACAAAAATTTCTTGACAGATTACCTGTACAGGTTACTTTTATACCACATCCCTTATGTATCCCATTTATTAAAAGAAGAAAAATTGTTACAAATGGTGAGTCAAAAGGAGGTGAAACATTCATATTAAAACTGACAACATCTGGCGAATCAAAAGGAAAATTTAAAATATCCATCATCTTATTAGAAGAAAGTCCGCAGAATTCTTTAAGTGGAGTATTGTTTAATTTTTCAATAAATTCCCATAATGCTCTATTTGCCTCTTCAATACTCTCAAATTTTTTACCTTTTAGAAACTCCTCTATCTTTTTCATAAAATCAGAATTTTCCATAATTTCTCCCCTTTTTTATATAGTAAACCACCTCTTTCTTATTTTCAAATTTTTTTCTTTTTCCCCTCTCTCATTTTTTCCCTCACCCCTCTGTCGCCACGGTGACCTGCCGTAGGCATAGTGGGAGAGGGGTAAGGTGAAGGAATCTCTTTTTTCCCTCTTCCCTCGGGCGGGAGAGGGTCAGGGTGAGGGGCGAGTAAAAGTAAGTTTCAATCCCTCATAGGTAGGCTCAAAACCCCACCCACGCCCCTACCTCTGAAGGAAAAATTGAATTTTTGAAAGTATCAAAATCCTCTTAATAATAAAGGTTTATCTGATTTGCTCTTTTGAATAAATAATATTTTTGATTAAAAGATCCCTTTTAATTACTTTTTGCTGGGCAAGGGATTTTAAAAATATTTTGAGGATATCCTTAAGTGTTTGAGAGGAAAGAAAAACTATTTGACTTTTGTCTTATTTTATTTATTATAATATATTAGCAATGGTTAATAAGAAAAAGGAAAGCGAATTAAATATGGATAAATTGCTAACTCTTGAACAAATAGACGAAAATTTATAGATGAGTACATCTTCAATTTATAAGATGGCACAAGTTGGTAAAATTCCTGCTTATAAGGTGAGTAGGCAATAGAGATTAAAAAAAGAAGAAGTTGACGCTTGGTTTGAAATAGAGAAAAGTTATAAGGCAAAAAGACAAAAATAAAAATGAAACCAAACAAATCTCAAAGAAAACTCCGCGAGCAAATCATTCAAGTCTTAAAAGAACAGGGATTTAAAATAAATCCTCATGTGAGACCAAAGGGATACAGTAAAACAACCTATCGTAAAATTCAACAAAAGGCAAGGTATGAGCAACTATCTTTGCATAAAAATTTTTTAATAGATCCTTTTGAGAAAGTGAAAAATTATTGTAGAAATGGTTCAGAAATTAATCCTGAAAGGATTTCTTTAGAATTAAGAGAGGTTCGGTCAGGTTCTTTTGAGGAGATTTTATTTAAATGGTGGAATCTTATATGGTGGAGCATCCCGTATCAACGCTCGTATGGACGCCAGATGAGATTTTTATTATGGGATACAACACATGATGCCCCATTTGGTTTAATATGTTTGCAAAGTCCTGTACTCAAAATGTCTGTTCGGGATAATTACCTCGGAATTCCTAAAGAGGAATTAGATATATGGGTAAATAAGTCAATGAATGCCCAAAGAGTAGGTGCTTTACCTCCTTACAATGAATTATTGGGAGGGAAAATGGTTGCATTAGCCTTAACCTGTAATGAAATAAGAGAATTGTATGGGGAAAAATATAAAAGCCGCATCTCAATAATTAAAAAAAGAAAGTTAGAACCTGAACTCTTATTTATTACTACTACAAGTGCATTTGGGAAAAGCAGTTTATATAATCGGTTAAGGTATAATGGCGAAGTAGTTGCTGAAAATTTAGGTTATACAAAAGGTTCCGGAACATTTCATATCCCCGAAGAATTATACGAAGAACTTCTTGAATTCTTAAAAAATCAGGGAGTTGATGTAGCAAGGGGGTACGGGCACGGACCTTCAAGAAAACTAAAACTTATAAGTCTTGGTTTAAAATATCTCGGATTACCAAAATTTGAATATCACGGGATTAAACGGGAGTTTTATTTATTTCCACTTGTTAAAAATTTAAAAAGGGTTATTCAAGCCGGGGAGGAGCCAATATGGTTAGACCGTCCTTTTGATAAATTGGTTGATTACTGGAAAGAAAGATGGGCAATACCAAGAGCAGAAAGGATACCCCGATGGAAGAATTTTAAAGCAAAAAATTTTTTAAAAAGGGTTGAAAATGTATTAAAATCACTAGAGGATTGACATGAATCAAAAAAGAATTCAAATAGACGAAGAAACAAAAAGATTATTATCCCACCATAATAAAATACCCAGGGAAATAGAATTAAAAGGTACGAAATATTATCCACAGGAGTTTATTTCCTCAGGTTATAAAGCCGTGGTTTGGAAGGGTGTAGACGAATACGGACACCAAGTTGCAATTAAATTTACTATCTATGAGGATTATATTAACCGTTCATACCTTGAAGAAGTAACGAGAGCTGCAAAGTTAAAAAGCTATCCGCAATTTGCTTCCTTTTATGATGCCGGCCTTATTGAAATTCCATTTGATGAGGGAAAAAAGAAATTTGTATGCTTTATTGAAGAATGGGTTGATGGCTTAACACTTGAAAAATTTATTCAAGAAAAAGAAATTACGCCTTCCTTCATAAAAAGTTATGTAGCCCAAATGTGTGAGGTTCTCAATATTCTGAAATCACTAAATCTCCGACACGATGATTTACATTTGAAAAATATAATAGTTGCTAACCCTCTAAAGGGAGAACTTAAAAAAGACTATAGAATAAAAATAATTGATATGGGTTCGTTGAAACTTTATGATGATCCATTAACCAAGCCTAAAGATGACTTTGGTAATTTTGTGGACCATCTCATAATTTTGCATAATGCCATGCTCTTTGACTTGAATCACAAAAGAAAACCTCTTTGTTCATCTCAGAAAAGATTTCTTAAAGAGATGAAAATTTTGCTTACTTTGATGATAGAAGAAGACCCTCAAAGAGCTCTTACTGACCCTGAAAAAATTATTTCTCAATTTGAACATGCTTATACGAGAAGCCTATTCCCTTATAAAGAAACTGAATTAAAACTTGAAGACCCTTTTGATTATATTTCAGCTGAACATATTTCAAGCGATAAGTTACTTGTTGAACTATTTGCTGACACAACTCCTTGGATAAAGGAGGTTACAAGTCCAAATCCTATTTTACTAACCGGTCCAAGAGGTTGCGGTAAGTCTACTATATTTAGAAGATTTAGCCTAAAGGCACTTTTAAATAGACCAGTTGAGGAAATTAAAAATTCACAAATAGCGGGTTTCTATATTTCCTGTAGCGCTGATTTAAGGAACCGTTTTGGTTGTATAACTTCAGAAAAAGTGGTTGAAAAGTTTCAAAAGGAAATAATACATTATTTCAATCTATTATTATGTCGGGAAATTTGTCAGACTTTTTTCAATATTTCACAAAGGGATGATAGAGAAGCGCTTTTTGGTTTCGGAGAAATACAAGAAAAAGAACTATTTGATTTTCTTGTAGAAAAATTAAATAAAAAAGACCAGGCAACTAAATTACAAGGGATCTCTCCAATAGAACATCTTCTTAACATTATAGAATCTGAAATGAACTATTGTTATGAGCAGTTTTTGAGAGGATACAATCTTGAATTTACAACTCCAATTCCGTTTATTACAGAATTGACAAGTTTCTTGACAGATAAGATACCTTATTTTAAGGGAAAAAAGATAACTTTTTTGATTGACGATTTTTCAGTTCATCGTGTATCAGAACCTGTTCAGCAAATTCTAAATCCAATTATTTGGGACAGACAACCTACTCATATCTTTAAGTTATCTGCTGAAAAATATGGGATCGCAATTTTATATGAATCTTCGGCAGAAAGCGTCCCGACTGCAGACCTTACTCGAGAGTTTAGAGAAATCGACTGCGGACGGTATTACATAGACCTGAGTGATAAAGGACGCAGAGAAGAACTAATAAAATTTGCCAGGGAGTTGTTAGACCGGCGATTACAATTAGCTGAATATAATGGAACTTGTGAAGAAATTATAGGGCATTCAGAGTATCCGGAAGGTAGTATTGGGAAGGCACTGGCTCAAAGTGAAAAAACAAAAAGAAAAGATTATTATCATGGGTTAGAAACAATCGCAGAAATATGTTCAGGCGATATTTCTGCACTGCTTGAAATATACCGAAGAATATTTGCAGAAAGTGGGGTTGATAAATCCACAAAAGAAATGGTAAAAAAATATATACAACATAAAGCTATAGTAAGTGTATCAAGAAATTTTCTTGAAAAGATTAAAGCCTTTTATCCAATGGGCAAGGAAATGTATGATATTGTAGAAAGTTTTGGAACCCTTTGTCGTAAAATCCTTGTGTTTGGGAAAGAGATGGAATATAAAGAATCAAATGGATCAATTAAATATGTGCCCCCTGAAACTTCTCGGATAGAAGTTCATCAAACAATAGGAAAGCCTGAAGAGGAATTTGACGATAAACAAGAAAAGTTAATGAAGGAACTTATAAGACGAGCCGTATTTATAGAGATGGAACCTGGAAGGGCACGTGCAACTTCTGGGCTCACATTAAGGTGGCAATTAAGAAGAATTTATTGCCCCGCTTTTTATATTAGTCCAATAAAAACCGTAGCTATTAAATGGTCTACAAGTGATTTTAAGTTCTTTCTCATTAATCCAAAAGAAAAATGCGAGGCCGAGTTTAAAAAGTGGGAAAAGCCATCAAAAACAGAATCTACTTGGCCTTTATTTCCAGAGCTAGAAGAGGATGATAAAAATGAAGAGGATTAAAGAAATAGAACTTATAGATATAATAAATGAATTGCCAGATATAACTCAATTAAACTGTAAAAAAGATTTTTCAAACCAAGAATATGACTTATTCTTCTGCGCATTAGGATTTGAAGATAGATGTTTAACTATTCCTGAATTGCTTGCTAACGCAGAAAATTTTAAATGTAATAAGGCTTACTATTTTGAATACTCTACCAATAGAGAAGATAATGAGATAAATAAGCCGAGATTATTGGAAACTTTCAAAAAATTTACCAACTCATGGAATTCCTTTCAGTGTGATTCTGATGAATTTCCAAAAAGATTAAGAGACGCTTTAGAAAATGAAATTAAAATAAAATCTAAACCAAAAGTAATATTTGATATCAGTGTTTGTTCATCAAAATTGCTACTGCTCGCAATGAAAATATTCTTGGAGTTTGATATATGTCTAAAAATTGTCTATTCGGAAGCAGCGTTGTATCATCCAACAGTGGAAGAATATAAAGATAATTCTCAAGATTGGTCCACTGAAGAAGGTTTTGGAATTGCCAAAGGAGTGGGATTAGTAACTCCAAGCCCTGAACATCCCGGAGCTCGGAAGGAAAATCCCGATCTAATTATTTCTTTCCTTACATTTAAACCTGAAAGGACAAAGGCAATAATTGCTGACATTGATGATTCATTGTTGAAGAAGCCAAATAAAAGGCTTATCTGTATAATTGGCGACCCTCATATGGATGAACCAATAAAGACTGAGCGGAAAAAAATAATGAGAGAAATCAACAAGGAAATAATGGAATTGGAAGGTGTGATTACATTTGAAATCAGTACTTTTGACTATAAAGAAACTTTGAAAAAATTAGAACAAATTTATAAAGAGAAATACACAGATTTCCATATTAACATTTCAGCATTAGGTTCAAAGATGCAAACTTTGGGAGTTTCTCTTTTTTATTATTTGAGACCTGATGTATCTATTTATTTTGCATTGCCCGAAAAATATAATCCAAAGCAGTATTCAAAAGGATGTAAAGCGACTTGGCAAATTGATTTTGATGACACTACAAAACTTAAAGAGTTGTTAAATAAGGTTGGGAAAATAGAAATAATTAATGGCTAAATAATATGGAAAAATTTGAACAAACACCTTTTGCTGAATTACCTGAAGCACTTGTGGAAGAAATGCTTTCCAAAAGTGAATTGGTCGGTGATAGGCTTTATAATTCTTTTAAAGAAATTCAAAATAATAAAGACCAGATGCGAAAACAATTACAAGAAAAGAATCTCCTAAAAATTGATACAGAATTTGGCTATCCAGGGATACCAACCACTTGTGGTGTAGATGGTTCGTATGCTGTTGAGAAACTCTTAGCAACTGATTTTGTTGCTTGTGCAGCCGTTGCAATAGAGGGATTAACTCCCCCTTCTGAAAAAAGATACTGGGAAAAACCCCATCATAGAGTATTTATTCATCCCGAAAAACACAATCCGGACACCAGCATAGTTATTAGAGGATTAATGATGGAGATGGAACTTGAACTTGCAGCAAGAGCTCCTCACGATATTGTCTTTTTAGATGGTTCTCTTACAACACCTTTAATATATATGAACCAGGCTATAAATAAAGTAATAGAGTTGGAAAACGAAGGCAGTCAAACAGAAGTAGGCAACCAACTAAAAGAAAGATTTGAGCAATTTCTGAAAAACTATAAGATGATTTTAGAATCTTCAAGAACTGACAAATTATGGGTAAGTATGCCAAAATATACTACAAGAAGAGAGTTAGGGAAAATGCTAAATTGGTCATCTCATTATGATGACAGGGCAATTTTGACAACTATCTTATCTCCTGGCGAATTTACCTTGCCAATCCCATTAGAACAACCTCAACAGCCCTGGCACTTAAGGTTTCTTTCTAATAATGAAGAACTTGAAAGATTAAAAGGAGAAGTTATTTCAGCAATAAATAGAATTTATGTTTTGTATTACAGACCTCATAATTGGACACCTGCTTTTAGAATTGAGATGTCTTCTTCTATTGCCACAAATAATTCCCGGATAGCATTACTGCTTCAAGGTCTTAAGTATCAATCTGGAACACCAGGGATTATGGAACCATATCCTCTTTACATAGCGGATAGGATGGTAAAACATCTCGAAAATGCTATTCCTGCTTTTAGGCAAACAGCAACTAAAAGAATGACAGAATTACATCAAGGAGATATAGGAGAAATATATTTTAGTATGCATGGTTATAGAACTGAAAGTGGGAGGTAAATATGAAAGCAGAAGCAAAAAGTTTTAAGTTTTTAACTATGGAAGGAAAAGTAAAAATCCCGTTTTTCCAAAGAACCTATGTTTGGGATGAAGAGAATTGGGAAGCATTACTTATAGAACTGATGAGTGAAGCTAGAACTACTAACTTTTTGGGGTCAATAATTTTGAAGCAAAGTAGACCTGAATCGGGTAAACCAAAGGAAGTAGAAGTGATAGATGGTCAACAGAGGCTTACAACACTGAGTATCTTGTTGAAAGCTCTGTATGATTCCTTTTCTGGAGAAATCAAGAAAAATTGTGAAGGAGATATAAGTGGAATTTTATATTATAGAAAAGATTATACCTCTCCCGAAATGGAATTAAAAATAGAGCATTCACAAGTTGATTCTGAAAATTATGAAAAAGTAATAAAAAATCAAATTTTAATTCATGAGATAACAAAGGAAAGTCCTAAAATATTACGATGCTATAAGTATTTTGTAGAAAAACTTCAAGCTTTAAGTGAAGATGTGAGAAAAAGAATTTTAAACAAGATACTCAACCCTGATAATAAAATGCTAATAGTGATTGATATTGATGAGAGCGACGATGAACAAGCAATCTTTGATACATTAAACACTGCAGGTATACGGTTATCTACTTCTGAAATTATAAAAAATGCTCTTTTCAAGAAACTTATTGAACTTTCTCTCAATACAAAAGAGGAGGTGATAAAATTTTATAAACAGACTTGGGAGGAAACATTTCTTGGTGATGAGGAAACAATAAAATACTGGGAGACTGAAAGACTTACTGGAAGATTAAAAAGAGATAATATAGAAATATTACTCCATTGTTTTGCTGTAATAAAAGGATTTTTTGATCCGGATAAGCATAATTTATCAGATTTGTCTAAATTATATAAAGAAAAAATCAAAAGAATAAATTCAAAAGAAGATTTAGAAAATTTCATAAAAGAAATTATTGAATATGCAGGTATTTATAGAGAAAAGTTTCCTTCTTTTGATTATACTACTTCTTTTTCTTTTGACGATTCTATTCAAAGAATTTTTCATATTCTTGATGAATTAGAAATATCTACCTTTCATCCCTTCATTTTAGAGGTTTTTAAGGAAAATAAAGATAAAGAAGATGAAATTAAGGAAAAACTGCTAAAATTAGAAAAATTCATAGTGAAAAATATGATAGCAAAATCAGAAGAGGTAAAAAATTATAATAAACTGTGCAAGCAATTTATCCGGGATCCAAAGCACTTAGACACCAAATTAAGTCAGCTTGATTCTTCAGAGTCTAAAAATCAAATGAAAAATGGATTACGAAAAATTTCTAATAAAAATGCCAAACTATTACTATTTTGGATAGAACTTTATCGACGATACAAAGAGCATAAAAAGGGTGATGTAAAGGAATTAAAGTATACCTATTCCCTTGAACATATTATGCCTAAAGCCTGGAGAGACCATTGGAAAGATATTCCTGAAAAATATAAACCTGATGGGACAAAAATGAATAAAGATGAAGCAGAAAAAGACCGAGATGAAAAAATTTGTTGGCTTGGGAACATGACTTTACTTCGTTCAAGTTTAAATAAGTCTCTACAGAATCTTTCTTTTGAGAAAAAAATGGAAGGAGAAGGTAAGAAAAAAGGAATAAAACATTATGCAGACCTTTATATAACTAAAGAGATAGTTGATCAATACGATAAAGGAGACAAAAAGTGGGATGAAAACAAAATAGTAACACGAACAGAAAATTTGGAAAAAGAAATTGAAGGAATTTGGGGGTGAACATGAATAGTGATAAACGTGAGAAAACAAATATTGAGCAATTAATTAATACTTCCGAGAGGATTGGGACAATAGGTTCCCCTTCTTCTACCAGTGAACTTTCATTAGACATTCTTGGGACTGCTGTTGGTAAAAAACTAGTAGGTGAACTTGCTCTTTTTAAATTTGTTCAAGATGGCAAACCTCATTATGCGTTAGGACAAATAACAGAGGTTCAACTCAGAAATATCTGGCTTGAAGACCCTACTATGAGGTCTCTTGCCAGACAGAGAGGGCAGGTAAATCCTGTAAGTGGTCAGCAAGATACACATTTAGGTAATATGACAGTGAGTGCTGTATTTAGTGATGAAGGTAATAGATTTGAGCCGAGCATTTTAGGAACTGTTCCGGCTACTGGAACCCCTATTCATTTAGCAACTGACGAAATATTGGATAAATTGTTAGAAAGATATAGCGATGAAATATTTTATTTGGGTCATGTATATGGTTCAACGCCAAAATTGCCCCTCTGGTTCAAACATTTCGGAACAGGTCCACATGGTGCAGGCGAGGCATACCATATTGGAATTTTCGGCAAAACTGGGTCAGGTAAGTCAGTTCTTGCCAAAATGATACTCTTAGCTTATGCGAGATATCCTGAAATGGCCATATTTGTGATAGACCCTCAGGGGGAATTTTCAAAAGATGTTCGGGGAGAAGTAAGGGCAGAAGGACTCCCTTTGAATTTATCCAGCGTTCTTTCACTATTGAATAAAGAGGTAGTAATCAAAAGTGTTAAAGAATTGGTTTTGGACAGATGGGATTTGTTCACTCAAATTCTTTATGAATCACCATTTTTTGAAGTTTTAACTGTTCCTAAAGGAGAGGATAGGGGAGAGGCATGTAGAGCATTAGAAAGAGAAATCAGAGGGAAAATTCGGTTAGATAACTTACATTCAAAAGAGAGCTTTGATCAAGTATGGAAAATTTTGGGTGAAGAAAAATTTCAAAAGCGATTTTATCAAAGCCTTTCACCGAGGCAAAGATTTCAAGAAGTTTATGCTGAAACAGATTCTGATAAACTTTATTCCGATTATTGGAAACCAGTTTGCGAATTATTTAGGGAAAGACCTGGAGCTGTAAAAGTAGATGGTTTAATATATAAAACTTTTGATATTCAAACTTCAAAACGTCCAGTTGTGATTATAGACCTTTCTCGGGAAATGGCAACAGGGCTTTTCTGGAATGATACAATCCAAGCTCTAATAATAAAGCGATTGCTTGAAGGATTGACCTATTTAGCAGAAGATGCGTATAGAAAAAACCAATTTTTGAATACGCTTGTTATTTTAGACGAAGCGCACAGGTTGGCACCTCGAGAGAAGATAGAAAATGAAGCACAGGAGAGCGTTAGAAATGCACTTTTGGATGCAGTAAGAACTACAAGAAAATATGGTCTTGGATGGATGTTTATTAGCCAAACTTTATCAAGTTTGCATAGGGAAATTATTGGTCAATTGAGAATATTCTTCTTTGGATTTGGTTTGGCTCTGGGGACTGAATTTATGTCTTTAAAAGAAATCGTCGGTGGTGAGCCCAATGCTCTTAAACTCTATCAATCATTTCGTGACCCCCATAGTGCTTTTGATTTTGCATCCAGACAATATGCTTTTATGACTATTGGACCTGTCTCTCCTCTTTCATTTGCCGGCACCCCTCTTTTCCTCACCGTTTATAATACTCCCGAAGAATTTTTGAGGACAAATCGACTATTAAGAGTTAGCAGTTAAAGATGAGATGTACAATTTATACAAGGGTGAGTGAGGGGATTTGAACCCCCGACTCCTGGAGCCACAGTCCAGTGCTCTTCCGCTGAGCTACACTCACCACTTATTTATATTTTATCCTTTATATCTTGAATTGTAAACTGAAAAAGGCGTATTTATTAAAAAGAGAGAAGAATTTGCCAGATGAATATATAGCCAAAAGTATCAATTTCTGTATAAATTCTCTTTATTAACTCTTCATCTCCTGAAATATTTTTTATCTCCTTTCTTTTTTCTTCCCATGGTATACAGACCCCTGGTTTTTTCTTTAATTCCTTCAATTTATTCCCTGTCTCATAATCTTCTCTTTTTTCAATATAATTTTTTGTATGTCCTTGTGAATAAATGCCATATTCTCTTGTAAAATCAGTCATAATCTTTATATTTTCTATTTTTGCGTCATTCTGGATTATTGCTGATGCATCCATAATATATCCTCCATCTCTTGCAACACCATCAATTACCTTTTTACAATAATCTTTAACTTCTTTTTCTGTTCCCACTGCAAGTAATGTATTTGGAATCCCTCCACTTATACAGAATTTTTTGCCAATTTTCTTTTTAACATAAAAAATATCTCCTTTATCAACATGGTATATTATGCTTCTTTCAGGCAGTTTTAGAAAACTATCAAGATGTGCATCCCAATTTCCTTCAGCATAAAAAAGTGTCTGGTATCCATTTCTCCACAATTCCTCTATTATCGGTTTTAAAGTTGGCCAGTAGATATTCTTAAATTGCTCCATATTTATAAATGGAACACAACCTCTATGCATCCAGAAAGCAATTGGTAATTTTTTTTCAGGGTCTGCTGTCATAAGTGCTACTTTTGCAAGGTGTGGAGCAAGAACCTCACATGCCTTTAAAACTTTATCAGGTTGAGTGTGTAAATCCATAACAAGTCCTATATATCCTCTCATTTTATCAGCAATTATATCAAGAGGTGCTTTTAAAATTCCACTTATAGCAGAGGGCATACTTATTTCTTCTTTCATTCTTTTAACCTGTGCTCCAAGGTCAGAAAAATACTGAAGCATAGCCATAGCACCTTTTACAAGAGCAAGTTTTTTAAAGTAAGAATTTTTTCCACCTATATCTTTTGAAACTCTTGGAAGCCATACCTCAAATAAAAATTCAGTCGGGTCATCTATCAATCTATCATATTCGTCTGGTTTCATATATGCATTTTCTTCAGGTGGCTCTAAATATTGAAAACCAGTATCAGGAGGAATTTCTATACCAGGGGTAGCATAATATTTTAAACCGAGTGCCTGAGTAAGACCTGTCCAGACATAAACCATATTTGGAACCATTGCATCCCAGTCAAAATCCTTACCACATTTTATAACCGCTTCAAATGCCATTTTATAATCATGTGTTACTTCCTGACATGTATAACCTGCATATTTTGCAGTGAATTCAGCAACAAAAGGTCTTATCGGAATACAATCAGGCATTTCATTTCTCATTGCTGTAAGGTAGCGATTAAATCTTTCATTATAAATTTTTTCATCCATTTTTAATTTCTCCTTTTTGATATTCTTTCCATAAATTTTCATCAAATTCAGCACTTCTACCAGGACAGTTCTTTCTTCTGCATATTTTACAACTTCTGTAATCCTTCTCTGTTGAAAATAAAAAGCCAGAAACTGTTTTGTTTGGTATCATTAAAAATGAATCGGTTAATTTCACTCCTATAAGTTTCTCAACATCTCCAAATAAAGAAAAAAGTTCTTTCTGTTGTTCAATTGGCCATACATATTTTTCACTTGCTCCAGGACTCATACTGACTATTTTTTTCAGGAAATATCTATCCTTAAGGTAATCAAATAAATATCTTCTTGCCATTTCAAGAAAATAACCTTTAATTGTTTCCCACCACCATTCCTTTAATATATCATCTTTAAACTTTATACTATCAAGTTCATTTCCACATGTAGCAATAAAAACAAAGACCTTCTCAACATTTTCAAGATTTTTCCTCAAGACATTGCTTTTAAAAATAACTCCATTGATGATAACTTCTTCCTCCCTTTTTTCCTCTATAAATCCTTCAATATAAACTGCTTTTGGTCTTCCTGTTTCTTTTGCCTTTTCAATTAAATTTAAGAACTCTTTTTCATCCTCACTTCCTTTTTCAATCTTCACTCTTCTAATTAAATTCTCTACATCAACTTCAAAACTAAAATCCTTAAGTATTTCCATTTTCTCTCCTTTTATAAAAGTTTACATCTTTTTCATTTTTTTTCAAAGGTTTAAACTGTAAAGGGAAGAGAAAAATATGTTAAAATCAATGAATAAAAATGGAAAAAGTAATTAATCTTAAAGAAATTTTCAGGTCTTTTAAGTATAGAAATTACAGGTTATACTTTATTGGTCAGGGTCTTTCATTAACAGGAACATGGATGCAGAGAATGGCTTTACCCTGGCTTGTTTATCGCCTTACAAATTCTCCTTTTTTACTTGGATTTATTGGTTTTATAACTCAAATTCCTACTTTCATTTTACTTCCATTCTGTGGTGTTTTAAGCGATAAATGGAATAAATACACTATACTTCTAATTACACAGATTCTTGCGATGGTCCAGGCATTTATTCTGACAGTCCTTTTTTATACAAATTTAATTAAAATCTGGCATATTATTGCTCTTGGTATTTTTCTTGGAATTGTTAATGCTTTTGAATTACCATCAAGGCAGGCATTTATTGTTGAAATTGTTAATAAAAATGACCTACAGAATGCAATAGCACTTAATTCCTCACTTGTAAATCTTACAAAACTTATTGGTCCATTTTCTGCAGGTATATTAATTTCTTTAAAAGATGAAGGAATCTGTTTTTTACTTAATGGTATAAGTTT
>Ga0272448_1000557_pt1 | contig 57482 bp, 45 predicted proteins | sample YNPCB0191_FD_202220 | JGI IMG/M metagenome (GOLD analysis project Ga0272448, IMG submission 202220) | Hot spring sediment microbial communities from Yellowstone National Park, WY, United States - YNP-CB-019-1 | ecosystem: Environmental > Aquatic > Thermal springs > Hot (42-90C) > Sediment... | reverse complement strand
GAATATCAGGTTGACACATCGTCGCCGAGTTCCTCTCCAGTCTCCCCTGGGGGTTTCCGATCACCCTTGCCCAAAGAAGGCGATGAACAGCTGGCGCTACTTGACACGCCCTTCCATATCAGGGGCGGGTTCCCACACCTGCCCCTTGCCCGCGGCATCTATGGAAAGCCGCCCGCCCGTGTTACCCACGACAACGTAGGGCGGGTTTCCATACCCGCCCTCTGTAACCGCGAATCACGCGAATGGGGAACAGTAGGGCGGGTTTCCACACCTGCCCCTTGCCCGCGGCATCTGTGGAAAGCCGCCCGCCCCACACCGTTTGCGGGCGCGCGGCTCGCGTCGATTGGCCCTATTCGCGGGTTTCGCCTTCCGCTGCGTCCCCCGCGCCTCCGCGATGGGAACGTCGCGCGCTCCTGGGGCGCACCACCGCCAGGAAGAACCACGCCGCCCCCAAGGCGATGAGCACATCGCCCACCGAGAAGACCGTCGCCAGGGGAAACCACGAGGGGATGGCGAAGATGTCGCACAGGAACGGGACTCGCGTCTCCGGCCCCAGGAGCACCGTGTTGGCCGAAGAGCCGAGGGTGCCGGCCTTCAGGATGACGAACTCCAGGCCAGCGGTTCGCAGGGCGTCGGGCGACGCGGGCATCCTGCCGCCGTTCAGCGCGATGGCGATGGCGTTGCACGCCAGCCCCAGCCCCACCACGGGAAGGCCCGGCAGCCGCCAGTTCGCCGCCACCAGGGCCACCAGCAACCCCAGCGACACCACGTAGAGCGCGGGCGTCCAGCCTGCGAGCGCCGACCGCGCCCACCACTGCGAGAAGATGAGAATCTGCAGGCCCACGGCGAGCAGGGCCAGCCAGCCCAGGCGAAACGGCACCCGTGCCAGGGCCAGGATATCGCCGCCGCGCGCCAGCGCGATGAGGAGCGCCAACACGGCAAAGAGGAGCAGAATCACGTCAACCACCCACCTGCGTGGAAACCGTCTGCGCCACGGGGAAGGCCCGCACGCGCTTCTGGAAGGTCTCGCGCTCCCAGTCCGGCTCTTGCTGGCGGTAGCGTTCCAGAATCGCCACGAGCGCATCGGCCACCTTAGGGTCAAACTGGCGGCCCCGCTCCCGCCGAATCTCCTCAATGGCCGCGTCCAGCGTCAGCGCGTTGCGGTACACGCGGTCGGCCGTCATGGCTTCCAGGGCGTCGGCGGCAGCGATGATCCGCGCCCCGAGGGGGATATCCTCGCCCGCCAGGCGGTCGGGGTAGCCCTGGCCATCCCAGCGCTCGTGGTGATGGAGGATGAGATCCCGCCCCTTGCGGAACAGGGGGAAGTTCTCCACCATGCTCGCGCCGATGGTGGGGTGGCGACGGAACTCGTGCCACTCATCCAACGAGAACTGCTGCGGCTTGTACAGGAGCGCGTTGCTCATCCCGATCTTGCCCAGATCGTGCAGGCGCGCCGACAGGGTGATCAGTTCCACCTGGTCCTGCGCAAGTCCCAACTCCCTGGCGATCATCTCGGCGAACATCGCCACACGCTGCGAATGCTCGTAGGTCGTCGGGTCTCGCTGGTCAATGGTGTCGGCCAGCGCCAGGAGCGTCTCCATCGTCTGCAGTTGCAGCGTGCTGGATTGGAGCAACGACGTGCGCACGACCGCCAGCGGGAGCACCATCAGCGCGATGGCCCAGGGGCTGGCCTGCCACAGGATGACGATCATGGCCCCCAGCGGAACCATCGTCAATTCGTGCCAGGCGATGTCGCGGAAACTCACCTTCCACACATAGGAGGCCGAAATCCGATTCGCGAAGGCGACGATCAGCGCGACCATGCCCGTGTTGACCACGTAGTAGAACACGGCCAGGAGGGCCAGCGCGCCGGCATTCTGCACCGAGTTCAGGGGGTTGACGTTCCCATCATAGAGGAGGCGGTACAGGGAGCCCATGGCTCCGAAGGTAATGGCCATCTGGGAGACGTTGAAAACCGCCTTATGCCAGGCCCGCCGAAGGATGGCCTCGGCCACCAGTGTGCCCAGAAACGCCGCCCAGACCGCCGCAGCCGGGCCGAACAGGATCGCCACGGCCGCCTGCACTGCGCCCGACACCGTCATCTCGGCGTCGCCAGGGAAGGGCATCACGATGGGGAACAAGTCCGAGAGGCAAATCAGCCCCGCGAAGAGCAGCACCACAGGCCACAGCGAAGGCTGCGCCATAAGCGTCGGGAGCATCCCGAGAACGCCGATCAGGGCAGCCAGCGCCAGAAAGACGATGTAAACTTGAGCCCGCCTGGGCAGCGCCCTCACAAGAACACCCTCCAAGGGCCTGTGGCCTCCGGGCGCGAAGCCCCAGATCCCAGGCCCTGCGAGTATGGCCTGCGCTCCTCATCGCCGAGAAGCCAGCAGCCAGGATTTTATCCAAGGCTCCAAAACTCCGCAACTTTGAGCGGACAGAGATGGGAGGCGGCGATGGTGAGTTTACGCTAGTGCCACTTGGCGGTTGCGCCGGCGGCGGCTACGATGCTGGCTACGATCATCAACGCGTAGAGAACTCTCCACTTCATGGGGAATCTCCTCCTTTCGCTCGTATGGCCTTTCGGCCAAAAGTTTGTCTGAGGTCTCTTCCGATTCCCCTTCGCTCCGCTTCAGGCTTCTTCAGCCAGATGCCGCCTCCCACCTCCTCCGTTGCGCCCGGTTCGGCGCCTCAGCGCCAGAACCCTAGAGCGACCGAATGAGTGAAAGCCGCCGGTTGACGCTGTCCAACGTCGCCCGCACGGCCGACTCCACCATGTCCCCTCGGTAGAAACTCGTCCCGATGAGATGCTCCTCTCCGGCAGCGAACGCGAAGGTAACGATGACGATCACGATCTCGCGGTTTGCCACCGACATCACTTCCAGCGCGTCCAATGTGAACCGCCCGCTGTTGCCCACCATCTTGTTCAGCGCGTCCAGCGTGGCCAGGCACGCAGCCCGCCCCACGTTCTCGTCGCCTTTGGGGTGGCGGGCAACCCCCTCAAAAACGCTGCCGTTGTCGGCCAGCCGCACCTGCACCACCGCGGCGTCGCCTTCCGTTGCCCTTCCGGCCGCCAGGAGCCGCGGCCGCGACCCCATCGCCGCGAAGGCTTTGTCCTCCTGCATCTGCGCCAGGCTGATCTTGCGGTAGTTCACCCGTAGCCCGAACCTGGCGAACAGGAGCGATTCTATGTCCCGAACAATCTGCTTGGGTTTTCGGTCGGGCGCGCCCACCACGTGAATCTCGCCGATCTCGCCGGGGGCGTCCATCACCACCCGGCACGCGAACACCCCCTTCACCTGTTTCAGGCTGGACTCCAAAGTAGCCGTGTCCACAACAACCGGTTCCGTGCTCATCTTCGCATCCTCCGCTCGCGGCGAGTGGCTGGTCTTGCGGCGGCACCTTCGCACATGCAAGGCCCGTGCCAGAACGCCAGAAAAGAACCGACCGGGGACTTCGGCAGGAAGGCAACGGCGACGCGGCGCGCAGGCTCCCCAATGCAGTTGCGAAAAGGCCTCCCTCAGCCCTTTTCTCCCCTCACCGCTATCATAGCACGCCAAGATGAAAAAACGATGAAAACGCAAACCAATCCCGATGACAATCTATTCATCTTGACACAAGACGGGAGATTTGCGCGGCCCATGGCAAGGGGAATCGGCTCCAACGCTCGTTGGCGCCCGCCATTGCAAACGGCGAAGCCCCAGAGCAACCTCTGTGCTCGCATGGCGCAGAACGGCATCTGCTGTGGGGGTGTCCCGGCAGTTCGGGGCGCAAGACACAAAAGAACGCGAAAGACCCTTCGCGCCTGTCGTGGTCTTTCGCGTCCTTCGCAATCCGAACGCCCCGCTCGCAGGTTCGGCCCCGCGCCGCCTAGGGTCCGGGCAGCGCGCTCACCGGCAGCACGAACGGCTCAAATCGCTCGCGCTTGGCCTTGCAGATGGGGCACACCCCCGGCGGGTGCTCGCGGGCGCACAGGTAGCCGCACACGCGGCAGCGCCACAGCCGAATCCCGCCCGCAGGTTCCGGGCGGGGGCCAGCCTTGGGCCGCTGCGCGGGACGGCGCTCGGGGACTGACTGCAGCGGGCGCTTCCCTTCCAGCACCTCCTCGGACACGTAGAGGGCGCAGTAGCACGCCCCCCAGTCGTTCAGGTCCGCGTCCCGATAGTCGCACGGGCAGATGATGTCCAGGTCCTCGTCCTTGTTGCCCGACGCCAGGCGGCACGGACAGGCCCAGTACCCGTAGCGGTCCTCGTTGGTCAAGAGGCCCTCAATGAGGCCCAGCGTCCACGCCTCGTCGGGGTTCAGGTGGTAGCCACCCGCCTCGGCGTCGGCCTTCAACTGCTCGTAGGTCTTGCGTAGCCGCTCGGAATCTATCGTCATGCGCCAAAAACCCTCCTGTACTCATCCTCGCGGTAGCCGATGATGCACTCATTGTCGGCCAGGACCATCGGGAAGGCGGGGCTTGGGGTGTACTTGCGCAGTTCGTCCATGACCCGCATCTTCTCCTCGGTGGGCAGAAGGTCCACGTAGATGAGGTCAAATCCGCCCTCGCCGAAGCGTCCCTCCAGCCAGGTGCGCGCCTTGCGGCACCAGCCGCAGGTGCTGAGGCCGTACATCAGCGGGCGTTGCCGAGTTGGTTTTTCCATCGTTTGTTCCTCCTTGATTTGAGTACACACTATTTTAGATGCCACGAGCAGCCGATGGGTTCACCCCCAACCCCTTACTCGGCCCAGACCCACAGCCCCTTGTTGGACAGGGTGTAGAACTCGTCGGACAGGATGCGGTAGTGCGTGGCCTCTTCCTGGGCCAGACGCTCAAACATCGCCTTGCCCAGGGGGTCGTCGGTGGACTTGGCCAGCCGCGAGTAGCGCTCCTGGGCCTTCTGCTCCGCGTCCATGGCCAGGTTGAGGACATCCACCACCTCGCGCAGGTTGGCTTCCTTCTGCGATGCCTTGCCGCCCTCGGGCTTGGGGCGGGCCAACTCCTTGCCCTGGTACGCGATGTACTGGCCCGCGCCGAGGGAGCGGACCAGGTCCGCCAGTTTCTGCTCATGGTAGGCCTCAAAGTCGGCCAGTTCCAGCAGCAGAGCCTTGCCCTGGGGGTTGGCGGTTTTCTCGGCGGCGGAGAGATAGAATTGGCGTGCGGCGCGCTCGGCTTCTATGGCCGTCTGTACGGCGTCCAAGAGTCCCTTGTTGTCCATGCGTTTCCTCCGGAGTATGGTAGTGCCCTAGCATACCGTGCGCAGGGCCATTTGTCAAGGCGCGTGCCGCGCACGCGACCGGCGCAAGGAAAGCAAAGAGGGCTTGGAGCAGAGAACCGCCCCAAACCCTCTATCGTTGCCAATGGGCTGGAATCGGCTAGGCTTTCTTCGCCTCCGCCTTCTTCTCGCGGGCCAGGATGCGCTCGTACTCCAGCGGATACTCGTGGCGCATGCGCTCCTCGCTCACCTTGCCCGTGAAGATGGTGGTGTCCAGGGGCATCTTGCCCTGGGCCAGGTGCGCGTTGTACATGTGCCAGATGAGGATCGCCAGGAACGCCAGGAGCGCCTCGCCGCCGTGGGCCGCCTTCGCCGCGGGGATGAAGTAGCCGGGCAGCCAGCGCGTGATGATCTCGGGCCACATGAGGATCGCGCCCGTCAGGAACATGACGATCGTGCCCCATACCAGCGCCCAGTACTCCACCTTCTCCTTCCAGTTGAACCGGTCGTACTTCGGCAGTTCCTTGACCAGGCCCAGGTTGTAGCCCAGGTGGCGCAGCGCGTCCGTGATGTCCTTGAGGCCGGGGATCATGGAGAACCGATTCGGCGACTTCTTGATGAAGATGCTCCGAATCAGGGCCAGCACGTGGTACACCGTCTCAATCCCCATCATGTACGCGAAGAAGTGGTGCATGGTCTGGACGGTTTCAATCCCGCCCATGCCGTTCATCAGGCTCTGCGCCCAGGCGTAGTTGTGGAACTTCTGCGGCAGCCCGGTCAGGCACAACATCCCGAACGAGATGATGAGCAGAATGTGCTCAATGCGGGCGCTCAAGTCAAAGCGGATGAAAGTCCGCGGCTTCTCGGTGCTCATCTGTTGTGTGCTCATGAGGCCTTCCCTCGCTTGAAGTGGTTCACGATGCGGCGACCGATGTCGGTGAGGACGAAGAACGCCATGGCGCCGATGACCAGCGGGATCAGGATGGTGTAGAAGAGATTGACGTAGTAGGTCAGCGGCGCGCGCTCGCGAGTAACCTTGTAGTGCCCCGCCCAGGCCGATGCGAACTGTGCGGGCGCGTCCGGATGGCACTTCCGGCATGCGTAGATGAGATTGTCCGGGTGCACGCTGGACTTCGGGTCGGTGTGCGAGCGAATCTCGTGAATACCATGGCAGTCGGTGCAAACCGCCTCGTAGCAGTAGATGCTGGCGCTGGGCCACTTCGTCTTGTACAGTTGCACCGTCATCCCGTGGAATTCCTGCGTGTACGTAACGTACACGTCGTGCGACAGGCCGTATTTGGCCATGAGCGCGGCGTCGGAATGGCACGACGCGCACAGGTCAGGCTGGCCGATGCGGAATTGCGGCGTGTTCGGGTCGGGAATCTTGTGCGCGCCGTGGCAATACGTGCAGCCGGGGACATCCGGGTTGCCCGTGATCAGCGCCTCGCCGTGCACGCCCTGCTTGTACTCCCCGTAGATCGCCGTGTGGCAGTGCGCGCACGTCTCCGATGCGGCCAGGGTGCTCTTGCGCAGCCCTTTCACATCGTGCACGCCGTGGCAATCGGTGCAGACCGGCGTTTGGGCGTTGGGGTCCTTCTCGCGCAGTTGGGCGTGAATGCCGTCGCGGTAGTCCCGGTACACGTCCGTGGACAGGCCATAACGCGCCACCACGTTCGGGTCGGTGTGGCATGTGGCGCACAACTCGGGGCTGGCGGCGCGGAACTCGCCCGTGCGCGGGTCGGGCATCTCGTGCGCCCCGTGGCAATCCTCGCACACCGGCACGTAGGGGTTGTCCTGCTGTGCAGCGATGACGCTCCCGTGGGCGCTTTTCGCGTAGGTGTCCAGGATGGACGTGTGGCAACCATCCTGCCCGCAGGTCTGCGAGAGTTTGTACCGCGGCTCGCCCGGCGGCGTGATGTCATGCCCGCCGTGGCACTCCACGCAGGTGGGCACGTCGCGGCTGCCCTCTCGCAACAGGCGATAGTGGATGCTATCGTGCTGCGCCTCGGTGATCTCGGCATGGCAAGTCGCGCAAGCCTCGGCCCGGCTCACGGTGAAGGCGCGGCAGTCCTGCGCTTCCAGTTTCGGGTGCGGGTAGCCGGTGATGTTCGTGTGGCAGCCCGTGCAGGTGATGCCCGCTTTGCCGTGCACCGACTGGCTCAGCGCAGCCTGGTCCACGGTGAGCGAGACGGTCTCGCCGCAGCCGGGGAAGGTGTAACTCAGCCCGGGCTTGGCGTGGCAGGCCAGGCATCCCTCATCGGTCATCGGGCCTGTGGGCGTCGGCTGCGGGGTCGGGGCAGCCGCCTCCGGGTGGCACGCCGTGCACGTGGCCTCGGCGCGATTGGCGTGGTCCGCCGGCAGTTTGCTGGTGGGGTGGCACGTCAGGCACGCCTCCCGCCCGGCGATGGGGTGCGGCGTCTGCGGCGCTTGCGGCGGCATCGGCGGCTGCGCGCTCGCCTCCGGGTGGCACGCCGTGCACGTGGCCTCGGCGCGATTGGCGTGGTCCGCCGGCAACTTGCTGGTGGGGTGGCACATCAGGCACTGCTCCCGCCCGGCGATGGGGTGCGGCGTCTGCGGCGCTGCGCCCGCCGGGGTTCCGGGCGTCGGCGACGCCTGTGCCGGCGCCTCCGGGTGGCAGAACACGCAACTGGCTTCGGGGCGGTTGGCGTGGTCCGCTGGCAATTTGCTGGTGGGGTGGCACATCAGGCACTGCTCGCGCCCGGCGATGGGATGGGGCGTAGGCTTGCCCTGCGCGAAAACGTACACGCCGAGAAGCGTGGCGCCCAGCAGTGCCGCCAGCAGGACTGCTGTCAGGATTCGGGTCTGTGGCCTCATTGCAGGTCCTCCGCGAGAGGGGTCTTGTATGCCCGTGCGCTTCACTTTGTGAATGCCGCGACACTGTAGTGAAGTATATCACAACTCTTGAATCTTGTCAATTTCCATTTGCAAACTCTATCGCCACTGGAATTACAAAGAGGGCGCTGGGTGCGCCCTCTTTCGTAACGCTCGCCGACTTCGGCTGCCGTCATCGCATGGCTACTGCTGCCAGGTGCGCATGAATCGCACGATGGCGCCGATTTCCTCGGCGCTCAGGGCCGAAGACAGGCTTGCGTTCCACACCCGCAGGATAAGACCATATGCACAGAGAAGGGGCGCCCGGACTGCGCCCCTTCTCCCTTGAAGCGACCCATACCCTACGGGGCCATGTGGCCCCTTTGGACCATGACGGCTATGGGCGAACCATGCCCTTCATGTCCACCTTGACCTTCGCGCCCAAACTGGCGATGGAATCGTACAGTACCTGCGCGATGTACTTCGGGTTGTGCGCAAACGCGCCCGGATCCTTGGTGGCGAACTGGTAGTTGTACGCCGCCTGCAGGAGCCGTGGCGTCCACGCCGCGAAGGCATTCTCGGCTTTGAGTTCGTCGGCGTCGGCCTGACCGTTGCCGTTGGTGTCGGTGAAGAAGTACGGGTAGGCCGCAGGCGAGTACACGATGCCCGCGCCCGCCACGTTCTTGGCATAGGCTTGCAGGGCCGCGTACAACTTCTCGCGCAGGCCTTCCACCTCGCCCGCAACGCCTTCCTTGGTGTCGCCGTCGCCGTCGTAGTCCTTGGCGGCCATGCGGATGGTCTCCAGGTCGGCGGCGGTCTTCACCGTCGCGTGGCAGGTGCCGCACGCCTGAACCTTGACGTCCAGCGCGTGGCCGTCGTGGCAACTGGCGCAGGTGTCAAACCCCGGCACATGCGCATTCTGCCCGACGTAGGTCTTGCCGTCGTACTCGTAGGCGCCCTTGGCGTCGGTGCCGAACAGCGTCGCGCCCGCCGCGAAGTAGTGGACGTTGCGGAAGCGCAGTTTGTCCGACACCTTGTCCAGGTCAAGCCCCTTGATGGCCGCGTTCACGCTCACGGTGGACTCGCGCCCCTGGTGGCACTGCAGGCACAGGTTGCTGTCGGGCGAGTCCTTGAACGCCAACTTCGCGCCGCTGGGGAAGGTAACCGTCTCCACCTTGTAGCGCGTAAAGGCAGGCTGCGCGTCGTGGCACGTGGAGCACAGGAAGCCGTTGCTCGGAGCGGCGGAGATGTTGACGCCTTCCTTCAGGTACAGCGGCAGGCCGGTCGCGGTGTGGCAGCGCGCGCAGTCCTTGGGCACTACGCCGGTGCTGTCCCAGTGGCGGAAGGCCTCCTCTGAGCCGGCGAAGTGCCCGGCGTCAATCCGGTGCGCCTTGGAGAGATCCACCGGCGTCGCCAGTTTCGCGTTGAGATCCTCTATGGAGTCGTAGAGCAACTGGATGATGTACTTGCCGCCGTGGGCGAAGGAGCCCGGATCCTTGATAGAAGTCTGGTAGTTGTAGGCCGCCTTCGCGAGTCGGGCCGTCCAGGACTTGTACGCATTGGTCGCCTGGGCTTCGTCCGTATCCACTACGCCGTTGCCGTTGGTGTCGGCAAAGAAGTAGGGATACGCGGCCGCGTTGTAGGCGATGGGCGCGCCGGCCACGTTCTTGGCATAGGCCTGGATCGCCTGGAGCAGCATCGCCTGCAGACCCTCAATCTCGCCGGCAATGCCCTCCTTGGTGTCGCCATCACCGTCGTAGTCCACGGCAGAACCGGCCATGCGCACGTTCTTGAGGTCCTCCACGGTCTTGACGCCGGTATGGCACGTGGCGCACTCTTCCACCTTGACCTTCAGCGTGTGCGGGTTGTGGCAGGCCACGCAGGTGTTATACCCTTCCACGTGGTCAAACTTGGCGTCGTAGGCCTTGCCGTCGTACTCGTAGCCGCCCTTGGTAACGGTACCGAACTGCGTGGCTGCGGCGGCGAAGTAGTGAATGTTGGTGAATCCCAGGTCGGGGCTGGGCGTGTCGGGATCGGTCAGTTTGGCCTTTTCAATGGCCGCGTCCACCGAACCCTTGAAGGCGCGCCCCTGATGGCACTGCATGCAGCGCGCCTCGGGGCCGAGGCCGGTAACCTCCACGCCCGACGGGAACACGACGCTGGTCATCTTGACTGTGGCCGCGTTGTGGCAGACGGTGCAGGAGACCACCGTGCCGATCTTGGCGTTGGCGTCCACCTTGCCGGCGGCCGACCCGTCAAGCCCCAGAAAGTCCAGGTAGCCGCCCTCGCTGTGGCACTTGGCGCAGGCAGCCGGCACCTCCGGCGGGCTGGCGGTATCCCAGTGGACGAACGCTTCGGACTTGGCATCGGCGTGGCCCGAAGTGGCCCACTCGTCCACGAAGGGACAAGCCAGCGTGGGTTCCGGCACCGGCGTCGGCGGTACGGGTGTAGGCGCAGGCGGCGGTTGTGTGGGCGCGGTCGTTGGCGTGGGAGTCGGCTGCGAGCCGCACGCTCCGAGAGCCAGCACTGCCGCGCCTAACGCAAGGACAACCAGTGTCCCGATGATGCGTTTCCGCGTGTGCATAACTAGACTCCTTCCTCATGTGGTTTCGGATGTGTGGAGCATGTCTTGGTGAGACTGAAGATTGTGCGAATAACCCCAGCAATCACCCCCTTTCGCAGGATTCCGCCCGACAAATGGCTCCGGTGATGCGGCCAGGGCGGCCACGGCAGACAAGCAATCCGCATAGATCAGCCGTGAGTGGAGAGAAACCCTTGTATTGTATATATTATACCCGATTGGGGCGATGCTGTCAAGATAGTTGCCAACAGTCAATGATAAATAAGCGTTATCCTTCCATCAGGCGAACTCATAACACGCGCCCATCATCCGTGGTCAAGGGCACAGAGGGCCGCACTCCCGACCTTGCCCTAAAGTGTTATGGGTATAAATGAAAGGATAATTGTATATCAAAACATGTTATTCAACTTTATTGACAAACTGACCAAAAGTGTGTTATAATACATCGGCATGAGGCACCGGGCGGGCATTGTCCTGTCCGAACGTTTCTCTCCACTGGGGACGGCACCCCTTGCGGCCTGCGGGCGTCCAGCCGGCGTTTCGGGCACAGCACGCCGCATGCGCGGGCAGCGAGAAGCCCAAGGGGCCTTTTCCTACAGCGCGCGGTGGGTGTTCCATCATCGCCGCCCGCAGCCGTGGGGACGTCCAGAATTGGGAGTGAGGCACTTGTCAAACGCAGTGGATGGGCAGGGTGGCACCATGGATCTATTGCGCGCCGCCGGTCCGGAAGGGGCGACGATAGCCCAGTCGCGGACGCAAAAAGAGAAGGTCGCCGTGAGCGAGCGGGAAGCCAAATACCGACAACGGTTGCAGAAAGAGATAGACGAGGTTGAGCGGGGCCTGGCCGAGGTGGAAGAGCGCCTGGCCGAGAAGGGCGATTACAGCCTCGGAGAGGGCGACCCTGCCATTTACCTCTGGGAGATGAACCTGGCGCGCAGGCAGCGCCTCCAGGCCCGGCTGGATGAACTGCGCGCGGCCATGGCCCGGCTAGACCGGGGCACCTACGAGCAATGCTCGGTGTGCGGTGGTCGCATAGAAGAAGACCGCCTGGAATTGTTGCCCACGACGCGCACGTGCAGCCAGTGCGCGCGCAAGGGCAGGTAGGCTTGACAACACGCCCGCCGCTTCGCGACGGGTGATATTTGCAAATTTTCGCATTTCGCGCTATAATAAGCATTTGCTGGCCAATGGAGGCCGCAATCCTATGCCGGTACGCGGTGGGAAGCAAAGGTGCGCGGGTGCGCGCCTTTTTGCTGTAGTGGCCGCGCCGCTCTCATGCCCATTACGACCGGGCTTTCACGCCCGCGCAACATACGAGGTGATCCGTTGCCTAACCTTGAGGAACTGTTGGAAAAAGGAAAACGCCAAGGGTACGTTACCTACGACGATATCCTGGCAACCCTTCCGAAGGTGGAAGAGTCCCTGGCTGAAGTAGAGGACATCATGTTTGAACTTCAGCAGCAGGGTATTGAAATCCTGGACGCGGAAGGCGCAGCCGACGAGGTGCTGGAGACCCAACTGGCCGAACTGGAGGAGACCCAGTTGGAGGACCTCCTCGCCGAGGATCAGTCGGACTTTGACCTGACGGCCGTGGACAGCGACGACCCGATGACCCTGTACCTGCGGGAGATTGGCCGCTACTCGCTGCTCACCGCAGAGGACGAGGTCGCCCTCGCCAAGCAGCGCGAACGCGGCGAGCAGGCCGCGCGCCTGCTGGAACAGGGCGTCAGCGACCCCGACTTGGCCGACCAATTGCGCCAGGAGGTGGAACGCGGCAAGCAGGCCCGCGATCGCCTCATCCAGGGCAACTTCCGTCTGGTCATCAGCATCGCCAAGCAGTACCAGGGCTACGGCGTGCCGTTCCTGGACCTGATCCAGGAGGGCAACCTGGGCCTGATGCGCGCCATTGACAAGTTTGACTATCGCCGCGGCTACAAACTCTCCACCTACGCCACGTGGTGGATTCGCCAGGCGGTGGGCCGCGCCGTTGCCGACTACGGCCGCAACATCCGCCTGCCCGTCCACATGAACGAGCGACTCCGCCGCCTGTACCGCCTGTCGCAGCGCATGGAGCAGGAACTGGGGCGCAAGCCCTCCACCGAGGAATTGGCCGAGGAGATGGGCATCGCGCCGTCCAAGATTCAGGCCATGCTGGGCCTGTCGCAGGACACCCTGTCGCTGGAAATGCCCGTGGGCGAGGAGCAGGAGAGCGAACTGGGCCAGTTCATTGAGGACGAGATCAGCCCCGCCCCCGACGATCGCGCTTCCCACGAACTCCTGCATGAGGACGTGGAAGAGGCGCTGGAGACCCTGACCCCGCGCGAGAGCCGCATCCTTCGGCTCCGCTTCGGCCTGTACGACGGGCACAGTTACACGCTGGAAGAGGTGGGGCGCAAGTTCGGCCTCACCCGCGAGCGCGTCCGCCAGATTGAGAAGCACGCCCTGCGGCGGCTCCGCCACGCCAGCCGCAGCCGCAAACTCCGCGGCTACCTGTAGGCGCGCCGCCCTGCATCGCAGGTAACGCCCTTGCCATCTCCGCCCGTAGGCGGGGCGACGTCCGATGGCGCCTTTCGCCTTCCAGACAGCAAAAGACGCGAAGGGCATCGCGCGGTTTTCGCGCCCTTCGCGTCTTTCGTGTTCCAAACGCCCCTTCGCGCGGATTCGCGGAGCGCCGACCCCGACTCGGACGCTACTCCGTGAACACCGCCGTGCAGTTCTGCGTTACCTTCACCCAGTAGCCCTTGCCAGGCGTCATCTCGGTCAGGTCCGACGCCCAGGTCGGCGCGCCAGGCACGTACTTCTGCCAGGGGTCTGGTCGTGTCGGATCGTAGGCGTACACGGCCGTGTACTTGCCCGCGATGGACGCCAGCGCCTCGGCGATCGGCTTGGCTGTCGTCAGCGGGTACGCGATGAGGTTCCACCCCTCGTACAGCGCGATGTTGGATATGCTCTGCTCCTCGCCGCTCACGATCCAGGAATCCGGGGCCGTAACCCGCACCCACAGCCCATCGCCCGGGTTCAAGTTGGTCAACGTGTTGGCTCCGGGCGGCGCGCTCACGTCGTACACCCGCCAGGAATCGGCCTGCGCGTCGTAGGTGTAGGCCAAATCATAGGACCCCGCCAGCGACGATAGCACGTCGGTGATGGCGTAACTGGACAGTTCCACCGGCACCGACAGCAGGTTCCAGCCGGGCTGCACCGCCGTCGTGATGGTATGCGTCAGGCCCTGCAGGTAGGCTCGGTACTGCTCGCCCACCGCCGTGATCTGCTTGGTGTCAATATCAAACAGCGCGGTCTTGCGCCATTTGTGGTTGTCGCTCGGGTGCCAGGATGTGAGGGCGAACCAGGCCCACCGCTGGACAAGGCGATTGTTGTCCGAGGGCATGCCCGTCGTGTCGGATCGGGCCGTGCGCAGCCAGTCAAAAGCGTGCACCATGAAGTTCAGCACGTACTCCTGGGGGATGTTGGACACGTACACGCCTTCCAGGACGCCGACCTCGGTGATCATCAGCGGCTTGTCGCGGTAGCCCTTGTTGGCCATCACCTGCCGGTACGTGGTGATGGTGGGCACGAAGACATAGTCAAAGTCAATGTCGCGGCCAAACCCATACACGTGCAGGTTGAACATGTCCACCGGCATATCCACGCCCCAGCGGGCCTTGTACGCATCCAGCACGTCCGCCAGGGTAAACGGCCGGCCCGGCTCCGCGATGGCGTTGATGAAGCCGATGGCGAATTTGTAGGTAGAACCATAGGGTTGCAGTTGGCGGATGATGTCGTAGTACTTCTTGAACTTCTCCGCGTACTCCGTGGGCGTGATGCCGCGGCAAGGGTTCAACGGCGCGCCGTTCTTGGTGCAGAAGGTATCGTACTCCAACTCATTGCTGATGATCCAGACCGTGCCGGGCGGGTAATATTGCGGCTTCCAGTTGTACTGCTGTTGCAGCGACTCCAGGGTCTCGGTTCCCATCAGGTCGCCGTAAGCCGCCACCATGGGGAAAAAGGTGAGACCGCTCACATTGTAACTGGGGTACGGGCCCCAGATGTGGAACCACGACGCCCCCAGCGTGGGCCAATCGGGGTAGTCGGTCAGTTTGCGGTTTGCGCCGAAGCCGAAACGCCACTTGTCGCCGGCGAACGCCGGCTGTGCGACGACCAACATCACGATGAGTGCAGACAGCACACACAAGGCGAGGTTGCGCTTCCGTTTCATCGCGTCTGCTCCTTATGGGCATGGATGGAAAGACAGGGCCATATTAGGATGCCCCACAGGCCCAGTATACACGAAGTGGGCACAGGGGGGAATAGGAAAACATGCCTATTGCGCCGCCACATCCGACACAACGGAGCCGCGAAGACGCCACTTCACCGCCGCGCGCCGAGGGCGCAGAGGGCTACGGATTTGCCCGCAGCGCAGACCGACGCTGAAGCACCGGAGACCCCAAGGGTCTCGGAGCGCGCCCGAGGCTAAAGCCGTCGGGCTGAACGAGCAAAGCCCCGAAGGGGCTTCGTCCCTCCAGCGCGGGGGTTCAGCCCCGCATTCCGCCCGAGGCTAAAGCCGTCGGGCTGAACGAGCAAAGCCCCGAAGGGGCTTCGTCCCTTCAGCGCGGGAGTTCAGCCCCGCGCGGCATGCCCGCCCGCGGTTTTCGTGCCTTTCGCGCCCTTTCGTGTCCTTCGCGATCCGAATGCCCCTCTCCCAGCGGGAGAGGGAACGACGGCCCGCCCGACGCTGAAGCATCGGGCTGAAAGAGCGAAGCCCTGCGGGCTAGGCCCAGCCCCGAAGGGGCTTCGTTCCTTCAGCGCGGGGGTTCAGCCCCGCGCCCCATGCGCCCGCGACTTTCGCGCCTTTCGCGCCCTTTCGTGTCCTTCGCGGTCCGAATGCCCCTCTCCCAGCGGGAGAGGGAACGACGGCCCGCCCGACGCTGAAGCATCGGGCTGAAAGAGCGAAGCCCTGCGGGCTAGGCCCAGCCCCGAAGGGGCTTCGTCCCTTCAGCGCGGGGGTTCAGCCCCGCGCGCGGCATGCCCGCCCGCGACTTTCGCGCCCTTTCGCGCCCTTTCGTGTCTTTCGCGATCCGAACGCCCCTCTCCCAGCGGGAGAGGGAACGACGGCCCGCCCGCGCAGCCACCCCCTTCTCGCCCCGCCTGCGGGGAGAGAAGGGGGCCAGGGGGATGTGAGGGGTACCCCCCAACGCGCGGGATTCCACCGCAAGGACGCGGCCGGCTTGACCCCGTGCGCCCCCTGTGCTATGCTGCGCCCAATCGCCATCGGGCGGAGGGTATCCCTAGATCACACAGGAGGAGCACCCATGAAGCCCAGGGGTTCGGTCTTCGGCCGCGGGTGTGCCGTCTTCGCGGCGCTCCTGGCGGCGTTTTTCCTGTTGCTTGCCTTTCCCGCATCGGCCGCCGCGCCCTTCGGACGATACCTGGCCCTGGACGGCGCCGATGACTACGCCGATACCCCCGACCACCCCGAACTGGACGTCGGCGATGAGACAGGCGAGAGCCTCACCGTAGAAGCGTGGATGAACTACCAGCCCGGCTCCGCCTCCCTTTCCCGCTACATCGTCCGCAAGGACATGGCCTACGAGTTGTTCCAGCAGCCTGGTTCCGGGAGCGCTCGTTGCCTGGGGTTCATCATCTACTTCTCGGGTGGCACTCCCAAAGGTGCGATCCACTGCAAATCGTCGGCCTATGCCTACGGGTGGCACCACGTGGCGCTGGTGTACGACAAGGCCGCGGGAGAGGCCCGCATCTTCCTGGATGGGAGACGCTTCGCCACCCAATCTATTGGCGTGTCCAACCTCTACAACAGCGGCTATCCGCTGCGAGTCGGCGAGTATTTCATGTCTGCAGTGGACGAAGTCCGCATCTCGGACATCGCGCGGTATGCCGACGACTTCACGCCGCCGTCGGTGCCGTTCGTCTGCGACGGCAATACCCGCGCGCTGTGGCATTTTGACGAGGCGGCGGGCGAGACCACGTTTCACGACGCGTGCGGCACCGACAATGTGCTCGTGGGACGCAACGGCGCGCACACCGAGGGCGGCGACGCCCTGACGCCCACTGCGACCCCCACCGCGACGCCGACGCGCACGCTGACCCGCACGCCCACCCCTACGCGGACCGCGACCCCCACCGCGACGCCGATGCGCACGCTGACCCGCACGCCCACGCCGACGCGGACCGCGACTCGCACGGCGACACCGACGCACACCTACACCCCGCGGCCCACGAATACGCCCGGCCCCTCGCCGACGTGGGTCCCGGGGACGCAACGGCGCTTCCGCCTGCCCGTCGTCTACCGCCAGTGGTACCCATCGCAGGCACCTACGCCCACCTCCACGCCGACACGCACCCCCACACGAACGGCAACCCCCGGCCAGGCGGTCATCCGAATCGGCGTGGGGGCCGACCTCAGCGGGGATGCCGCGCCCTATGGATGGCAGCAGACCAACGCCGTCCAACTGGCCATCAACCAGGTCAACGCCGCCGGCGGCATTCGCATCGGCGGGACGACCTACCGGCTAGAAACGGTGGTGGCCGACAGCGGGTGCGATGCGACACAGGCTCCGGGTGCCGCCACCGCGCTGATCAACGCGGGGGTTGTGGCCGTGGTGGGCCACACGTGCAGCGCCGAATCCATCGCTGCCCAGCCCATCTACTACGCCGCCGGCGTGCCTATGATCTCCTCTTCGTCCAGCAACCCGGAACTGACCCAGTTGGGCTACAATACGACCTTCCGAACGCGGCCCCACGACGGCACGCCAGTCTCCATGTTGGCGGCTCACCTGCGCATCTGGGCGGGCCTGTCCACGAGCGCCATCGTGGACAGCAGCCCGGCGGTGCCCTGGTGGGGCGACTCCTACGCGGCGACCTTCACGGCGCTGGGTGGCACCATCACCAGTCGGCGCGCGGTGAACAGCACCGACGAATTCACGGCCACGCTGGCGGCTATCCAGGCGGAAAACCCGGAGGCCATCGCGAACTTGTCCCTCTCGGGGCCGGTGGAGGCCGGCCTGTTCAGCCAAATCGCCTGCGACCTGGGGATGACGGATGTGCCCGTCGGCTGGATGTCGCGGACGAACGACGAGTCGGTGTTGACCGACTACGCCAACACGGCCGGGGCGGCAGCGGAAGGCGACTACATCGCCATGTCGTTCCGACGGTTCCAGGACATGCCCGGCTGGCAGAGTTTCCTGGATGCGTACCGCGCGGCTGGGTTCGCCCATGAACCCGACGACCCCGGCGTCCTGGGCGCGTTTGCCTACGACGCCGCCGGCATCATCATCTCCGCCATGGTCCGGTCGCAGAGCACCAGCCCTGCCGTGATTCGGGATTTCATCGCCGCGACGAGCAACTACGAGGGCGTGGTGGGCACCTACGTGGGGTTTGACGCGCATGGCGACGTCATCCCGCAGTGGTCATGGCTCACGCGGCGGCAGGGCGGGCAGTGGGTGATCGTGAGCGGTGGCAGCCAGGCGGCAGACGCCGACCGCATCCGCGAGTAGCGCGCGTGGGGCACCGTGGCCCCGCCCCGCGCGGGCCCTCGTCATCAACGAATAACACGAATCTACACGAACGAGTTTGCGTGCTGGGGGTGTCCGAAAACCCCAAGCCCTCGCAGCATGGGGGTTCGCCCCCGCGCACTGGCACGCCCTCATGCAGCCCGAGGCTAGAGCCGTCGGGCTGAACGAGCAAAGCCCCGAAGGGGCTTCGTCCCTTCAGCGCGGGGGTTCAGCCCCGCGCCCCATGCGCCCGCGACTTTCGTGCCTTTCGCGCCCTTTCGCGTCCTTCGCGATCCGAACGCCCTCAGCCCCGCGCGCGCCCGCCCCTCACCCTGGCCCTCTCCCAGCGGGAGAGGGAACGCCCCGCCGCGCGCCGGCCCAGCCCCGAAGGGGCTTCGTCCCTTCAGCGCGGGGGTTCAGCCCCGCGCGGCATGCGCCCGCGCCTTTCGCGCCCTTTCGCGTCCTTCGCGGTCCGAACGCCCTCAGCCCCGCGCGGCAGGGCCCCTCACCCTGGCCCTCTCCCAGCGGGAGAGGGAACGACGGCCCGCCCGACGCTGAAGCATCGGGCTGAAAGAGCGAAGCCCTGCGGGCTAGGCATAGCCCCGAAGGGGCTTCGTCCCTTCAGCGCGGGAGTTCAGCCCCGCGCGCGCACACGCAGCCGCGACTTTCGTGCCTTTCGCGCCCTTTCGTGCCCTTCGCGATCCAAACGCCCCCTCCGCAGCCCCAGGCCCGCGCCGGCCTTGACGTCCGCCCCAAGGCGTGCTAGAATGATCGTATCCTGAACCTGAGAGAGGGCTTGTCATGGACGTGAGCCGCTACGAGGTTCCCCCAGAGCAACTCCGACGCTCGTGCATCCCCGCGTTGGAAGCGGCCGGCTTTTCCTCCACCGCAGAACTGGAGCGCCTGGACGCCATCATCGGCCAGGACCGGGCTACCCGCGCCATTGAGTTCGGCATAGACATCCCATCCTACGGATACCACATCTTCGCCATGGGGCCCGCGGGCGCTGGCAAGATGACCACCGTGCAGCGGTTCCTGGAGCAGCGGGCCGGCGCAAGGCCCACGCCCCCGGATTGGTGTTATGTCAATAACTTCGCCAACCCCGACCGCCCCGAGGCCATAGAACTGCCCCCCGGCAAGGCCACGGTCTTCCGCAAGCAGATGGAAGACCTCGTCCAGCGCATCCAGGAGAGCATCGCCCGCTCCTTCTCCGGCGAGCAGTACGAGGAGCATCGGTCGCAACTCATCCGCGAGATAGAAGACCGCAAACGCAAGGCGCTGGAGGAAATCAACGAATATGCCAACTCGCAGGGGTTTGCGCTGGTCGCCACGCCATCCGGCCTGATGGTGGGCGTGTACGAGAACGGCAAAGTCCTCAGCCAGGAAGAGTACCAGGCCCTGCCCGAGGAGCGCCGCCGCGAACTGGAAGCCGCCCAGCCCGCCGTCCAGGCCGAGATGGAGCGGCGCTTCCGCAAGGTGCGCGCCCTGGACGACGAGGCCCGCACGCGCCTGCAGAACTTGGACAAGGAGATCGCCGACTTCGCCATCCGCCACCTGTTTGAGCCCCTCAAGCAGGAGTACGCCAACATCCACGACGCGCAGGTGTTCCTGGACGGCGTGTACCGCGACGTGCTTGAAAACCTGGCCCTGTTCCGTGCCCTGGCCCAACCATCGGAGGCGAGCAGAGAGGAAGGCGGCGACCCCCAGCCCCCCACGCGGCCGCCCCAGTCGCCCTACGACCGCTATCGGGTCAACGTGCTGGTGGACAACAGCCAAACCAAGGGCGCGCCCGTCATCGTGGAGAGCAACCCCACATGCCGTACCCTGGTGGGCCGCATAGAGTATCGGGCCGAATTCGGCACGCTCGTTACCGATTTCAGCATGATCAAGGCGGGCGCTCTCCACCGCGCCAACGGCGGCTACCTGGTCGTGGAGGCCCGCAAGTTGCTCCAGGACCCCTTCGCCTGGGATTGCCTGAAGCGCGCCCTCCGCGACCGCAAAATCTCCATCCACGAGATCGCCCAGCAGTTCGCGCTCCTCAGCACGACATCGCTGGAGCCAGAGCCAATCCCGCTGGACGTGAAGGTTGTCCTGACCGGCGAGCCGCACATCTACTACATGCTATTTGACCTGGACCCCGAGTTCGCGAAACTGTTCAAGGTGAAGGCCGACTTCGCCGAGGAGATGGATTGGGCCGAGGATAGCGTCCTGAACTACGCGCGGTTCATCGCCACGCGCTGCGCCGACGAGGGTCTGCCCCACTTCACGCGGGACGCCGTGGCGAAGGTGGTGGAGCACGGCGCGCGGCTCGTGGAAGACCAGCACAAACTCAGCACACGGTTCGCCTTCATCGCGGATGTGGTGTCGGAGGCTGCCTATTGGGCGCGACTTCGCGGCCACGACCTGGTGCAGGCCGAGGATGTCCAGCGCGCCCTGGACGAGAAGCGCTACCGCTCAAGCCAGGTGGAGGAGCGCATCCGCGAGGCCATCCTGGCCGACACCATCCTCATCACCACCGATGGCGTGAAGGTGGGCCAGGTCAACGGCCTGTCGGTGTTGTTCCTCGGCGACTATGCCTTCGGGCGACCCACCCGCATCTCATGCCAGACTATGCTGGGCCGCGAAGGCGTCATGAACATTGACCGCGAGTCCAAACTCAGCGGCAACATCCACGACAAGGGGCTGCTGATTTTGGAGCGCTACGTCGCGGCGAAGTACGCCCAAGATCGCCCGCTCAGCCTGGCGGCCAGCATCTGCTTTGAGCAGACCTACACCGAGGTGGAAGGCGACAGCGCGTCGGCGGCAGAACTGTACGTCCTGATCTCCGCCGTAACGGGAATCCCCATCAAGCAGGGCATCGCCGTAACCGGCTCGGTGAATCAGTACGGCGAGATTCAGCCCATCGGCGCGGTCAATGAAAAGATAGAGGGCTTCTTTGACGTGTGCAAGGCGCGCGGGCTGACCGGCGAGCAGGGCGTCATCATCCCCAGCCGCAACGTGCGCCATCTCATGCTGCGCGAGGACGTAGTCCAGGCGGTGCGCGAGGGCCAGTTCCACATCTGGGCCGTGAGCACCGTGGACGAGGGCATCGCCATCCTGACCGGCGTGGAGGCGGGCGAGCGCGACGAGAAGGGCGAGTACCCGCCCGATTCGGTCAACGGCCGATTCCTGGCCAAGATGGAGGAGAACGAGCGGCTCATGCGCCGCCGATGGCCCGTGGAGGCCAAGGCGCTCAACTGGTTCCAGCGCATGTTCAACCGCGAGAAGAAGCCCGCGAAGGCCGAAGAGAAGAAGCCGCCAGAAGGCGAGAAAACCGAATAGACGGCGCGCTCAGTGCCCGCAGGTGGCGCAGGAGTGCGAGCCGCAAGTGGCGCAGGACGACCCCGTGCCCGCGACCGTGTGGGTCTCCCCGCCGCTTCCCTTGGACAGCGCGGCGAAGACGGACAGGCCGCGACGGGCCTCTGTGCTCCCGCACTTGGGGCACGCAATCGGGGCGTCGGCTTGGCTCATCGGGCGCAACGCCTCAAATTTCGTCATGCATACGGGGCAAACATATTCGTAAACAGGCATCGTGCTCTTCCTGATCTCGCATAGACGGACACGCCATAATTGTACGCGACTGGCGAGGAAGGTCAAATCGGCTCTGACCAGCGAGGCCGCAGAGAACCTCGCGTTCCCGATCCGCGCACATTCGTGTCATTCGCGGATACAACCTTACCAACTTGTATTCCCTATTCGTGCAGATTCGTGTTATTCGTGGATACAACCTTACCAATTTACGTTTTCTGATCCGTGTCATTCGCGGTTACAACCTAACATGGGAGGTGGGCCTTGAAAGAACTGACCGATCGCGCACTCAACCTGGCCAAAGTCAAGGGCGCAACCTATGCCGACATGCGCATCGTGCGCCGCGCCAGCCGCTCCATCACCGTGAAGAACGGCGAGGTGGCGTCCCTGGAGAGTTACACGACCGAGGGCTTCGGCGTGCGCGTGGTGGTGGATGGCGCATGGGGGTTCGCGTCCAGCGCGCGGCTGGAGCCGCGGGAGGTGGATCGGGTTACCGCGTTGGCCGTGGAAATCGCCAGGGCCAGCGCGCTGTTCAAACTGGAGCCGGTGAACCTGGGCGAGCCGGTGGCGCACGTGGGCACGTACCGCACGCCGGTCAAGGTTGACCCGTTCTCGGTGCCGCTGGAGAAGACACTGGACCTCCTGCTGGCCGCCGATTCCGCCATGCGCGCCGTCAAGGGCATCGTCGTGGCCGAGTCGTCGGCCGCGTTCATCCGCGAGGAGAAGACCTTCGCCAACACCGAGGGCGCGTACATTGAGCAGGAAATCGTGGAGACGGGCGGCGGGTTGCAGGCCCTGGCCGTGGGCAACGACGACGTGCAGCAGCGTTCGTACCCCAACTCCTTCGGCAGGCACCAGGGCACGGCGGGCTACGAACTGCTGGAGGCGATGGACCTGGTGGGCAATGCCCCCCGCGTGGCCGAAGAAGCGGTCATGCTCCTGACGGCGCCCGTCTGCCCCAGCGGCGTTACGACCATCATCCTGGGCGCGACGCAACTGGCGCTCCAGGTACACGAATCGTGCGGCCACCCCATTGAACTGGACCGCGTCATGGGCATGGAGGCCGCCTACGCGGGCACCAGTTTCCTCACGCTGGACAAACTGGGCACGTTCCGCTACGGCTCTCCCATCGTCAACATCACCGCCGACGCGACCATCCCCGGCGGCCTGGGCACATTCGGCTACGACGACGAGGGCGTGGAAGCGCAGCGGACGCCCGTCGTGCGCGAGGGCATCTTCGTGGGCTACCTCACATCCCGCGAGACGGCCGCCCGCCTGGGCCAGCGCAGCAACGGCACCATGCGCGCCGACGGCTGGAACCGCATCCCCATCATCCGCATGACCAACATCAACCTGGAACCGGGAGAGTGGGAGTTTGACGACCTCATCGCCGACACCGACGACGGCATCTACATGGAGATGAACAAGAGTTGGAGCATTGACGACAAGCGGCTGAACTTCCAGTTCGGCACCGAGGTCGCCTACCAAATCAAGAACGGCAAGATGGGCCAACTGTACAAGAACGCCACGTACACGGGCATCACCCCGCAGTTCTGGGCTGGCTGCGACGCCATTTGCAACCGCAATCACTGGAACGTGTGGGGCACGCCCAACTGCGGCAAGGGCCAGCCCCCCCAGGTGGCTCACGTGGGCCACGGCACGGCCCCTGCCCGCTTCCGCAACGTCCAGGTTGGCGTGATGAAAGGATAACACCGACGCACCGCCGTTGGCCCTTCGCCGCGCCATGAGCCGGACGAGAGGCCCGCGGCCACAGGCTGATTGAAAGGAGTTCCCATGCTCGGAGAAAAGGGATTTCGCAAACTGGCCGACCAGGTCTTGTCCAAGTCCAAAGCAGATCAGACCGAGGTTCTGCTTCAGGCCGGCGATAGCGCCCTGACGCGCTTCGCCAACTCGTACATCCACCAGAACGTGGCCGAGTCGGACGCGGCCGTGCGCCTGCGGGTGGTCATCGGGCGACGGACCGGCGTGGCCACGACAAACGACTTGAGCGCCGCAGGACTGGAGCGGGCGCTGGAAACCGCGATGCTCGTGGCCGGCCTGCAACCCGAGAACCCCAACGCGCCCCCCATGCCCGCGCCCCAACCCGTGCCGCTGGCCGTAGCCTTCTCGGAGGCCACCGCCAACGCATCGCCCGAATTGCGGGCGCGCGCGGCCGGCGTCTTCTGCACCCTGGCCCGCGAGAAGGGCCTCACCGCCGCTGGCGCCTTCCGCACGGCCATCTGGGAGATGGGCGTCGCCAACTCGCTGGGCCACTTCGTGTACAGCGCGGGCACCGTGGCCGACGTCAACTCGGTCATCATGAGCGACGACAGTTCGGGCTACAGCGAGGCCGCCGCCGTGGACGTGCGCCACCTGGACGTGGAGGCCCTGGCCGCCGAAGCGGTGGACAAGGCGCTGCGAAGCCGCAACCCCCGACCGCTGCCCGCCGGCGAGTATCCGGTCGTCCTGGAGGCCTATGCCACCGCCGACATCGTGAGCATCATGGGCTACCTGGCCTTCTCGGCGCTTGCCGTGCAGGAAGGCCGCTCGTTCATGGCCGGCAAGTTCGGCCAGCCCATCATGTCGCCCTCGGTCTCCATCTGGGATGATGGGCTTGATCCTTCGGGCCTGCCCCTGCCCTTTGACTTTGAGGGCGCGCCCAAGAAGCGGGTGGATTTCATCAAGAGCGGCGTGGCGGTGGGCGTCGTGCACGACTCGGCGACGGCGCTCAAGGATGGCGTCGCCAGCACCGGCCACTCGCTGCCCATGCCCAATCCCCAAGGCCCCTTCCCGCTCAACCTGTTCATGGCGCCGGGGACTGCGTCGCCGGAGCAGTTGATCGCGGGGCTGGACAAAGGGCTGCTGGTTACCCGATTCCACTACACGGTTCCCGTGCATCCGGCGAAGGCCGTCGTAACGGGCATGACCCGCGACGGCACGTTCTGGGTGGAGGGGGGCGAGATCGCCTATGCGGTCAAGAACCTGCGGTTCACCGAGAGTTACCTGGACGCGTTCAACCGCGTGGAGGACATCGGCAAGGAGACGCGGCTCCTGGTGTCCCGCTTTGAAATCGGCGGGGTGCGCGTTCCGGCGGTTCGGCTGGCGGGCTTCCGCTTCACGGGGACGACGGAGTTTTGATGACGGAGACGTTCCGCCAGCCGGCTCGGTTTCGTTTTGCGGTGGTGAGCAAGACGCGACACGCTTTCGGAAGCGCGTCGCACCTGTACCCATGGGCGGCCAACAGGTGCCAGCCCGCCACATTGACGGCTCCCGCGGAACGAGGTAGTATTCTTGGCAGCAGTGCAAGATATCGGGAGCGAGCACAGATTTGCTGGAGGAGGATGCGATGGCAAGCCAGGCCCGACATGCGAACCAACCCTCGGCCGACGAGATCGCCCGCATCCTGCGTGCGCACCTTCCGGAAATTCGGGCACGATATGGCGTGAGCGCGCTTTGGTTGTTCGGCTCGTATGTGCGCGGGGAGCAGCGCAAGCGCAGCGACGTGGACATCCTGGTGGAATTTGACGAGACACCGACGCTGCTGGAGTTCGTGGACTTGCAGTACAGGTTGAGCGACTTGCTCGGGGTCAAGGTGGACTTGGTCATGAGAACGGCCCTCCGGCCTGAAATCCGCGAGCACATTCTGGCGGAGATGGTGCCCGTATGAGACCCAGGCGCGCCTATGTGGACTATGTCAGGGATATTGTCAGCCACGCACAGAAGGCCGAGCAATTCGTTGCGGGCCTGGACTTTGCGGCTTTCTGCACGAATGAGGAGAAGGTATTTGCCGTCGTTCGCGCCTTGGAAGTAATCGGGGAGGCGGCGAGGCACCTGCCCCTGTCATTGCGCCGACGCTATGCCGAGATTCCATGGAGAAATGTGATCGGCATGCGGAACATCTTGATTCACGGCTATTTCGGCGTGGATGTGGAAGTGATTTGGAAGACGGTCCATGAGAGCCTGCCGCCGCTGCGTGCGGTGGCCGAGCAGATGCTCGCCGATTTGGGCGTACAGGACACCGGAAGCGCAGCGAGAGAGTAAATCTCTCTATGGGCAAAGGTGCGACACGCTTTCGAAAGCACGTCGCATCTTTTTCGCCCACACAAGACGGAGCCCAATGCCGCAGGTTGCCCGCTTGCTCTTGCCGGCCCCCGATGCTATAATCCCCCCGAATCTATCCGGTGGGACAACCCGATGCCGCTCTCCCTGCAACAGGTGGAACATATTGCCGAACTGGCGAAATTGGCCCTGACCGACGAGGAGAAGGAACGCTATCGGCTCCAGTTGTCGGCCATCCTGGACTACGCCGACATGCTCCAGCGGCTGGACCTGGACGGCGTGCCCCCTATGTCCCACGCTGTGGCCCTGACCAACATCACCCGCCCGGACGAGCCGGCCCCTTCCTTCCCCCGCGATGAGATTCTGGCCAACGCGCCTGACCACAAGGACGGCCTGATCCGCGTGCGGCCTATTCTGGAGTAACGCCGTGAGCGCCCACGCCCTGACCATCCACCAGGCCAGCGAACGGTTGCGTTCGGGCGCGCTGTCCTCGGTGGAGTTGACCCAGAGCGTGCTGGAGCGCATCCACCGCCTGGATCCGCGCATTCGGGCGTACCTGCGCCTCGTGCCCGAGGCGGCGCTGGCCCAGGCCCGCGAGGCCGACGCCCGCCTGCACCGTTGGCGGCGCGAGGGCGGCGCCCCACCCCCGCGCCTGTTGGGCATCCCCCTCGCCGTCAAGGACATCCTGTGCACCCGCGGCATCCCTACCACCTGCGGCTCGCGCATCCTGGAGAACTTCATCCCCCCATACGACGCCACCGCCGTGGAGCGGCTCAAGGCGCAGGGAGCCGTCATCCTGGGCAAGACCAACACCGACGAGTTCGCCATGGGGTCTTCCACCGAAAACTCCGCCTACTTCACGACGCGCAACCCGTGGGACCTGTCGCGCGTGCCCGGCGGGAGCAGCGGCGGCAGCGCGGCGGCCGTCGCGGCGGACATGGCGTTGGGGGCGCTGGGGTCCGACACGGGCGGCAGCGTGCGCCAGCCCGCCGGCCTGTGCGGCGTGGTGGGGCTGAAGCCTACCTACGGCCGCGTGCCGCGGTGGGGGCTGGTGGCCTTCGCGTCGTCGCTGGACCAGATCGGCCCCATCGCCAAGGACGTGCGCGACTGCGCCATTCTGCTCCAGGCCATCGCAGGCCACGACCCGCGCGACTCCACATCGGTGGACACGCCCGTGCCCGACTACCTGGCCGCGCTGGAGGGCGGCATTCGCGGGCTTCGCGTGGGCGTCCCGAAGGAGTACTTCGTGGAAGGGATGCAGCCCGGCGTGGCCGATGCGGTGAAGGCCGCGCTGCGCACGCTGGCGGACCTCGGCGCCACCCTCGTGGAAGTCTCGCTCCCGCACACCGAGTACGCCCTGCCCGCGTACTACCTCATCGCCCCCGCCGAGGCGTCGGCCAACCTGGCGCGCTACGACGGCGTGAAGTACGGCCTGTCGGTGCGCGAAACCGACGACGTGTGGGAGATGATTCGGCAGACGCGCGGGCGCGGGTTCGGCCCCGAAGTCAAGCGCCGCATCATGCTGGGCACCTACGCGCTGTCGGCGGGGTACTACGACGCCTACTACCTGCGCGCCCAGAAGGTGCGCACGCTCATCCGGCGCGACTTTGACCGCGCCTTCCAGCAGGTGGATGTGCTGGCGTGCCCTGTCTCGCCCACCGTCGCGTTCCCCATCGGCGAGCGCGTGGACGACCCCCTGCAGATGTACCTATCGGACGTGTTCACGCTGGCGTGTTCGCTGGCGGGCGTCTGCGGCATCGCGGTCCCCTGCGGGTTCGCCGACGGCCTGCCGGTGGGGTTGCAGATCATCGGCAACGTATTTGACGAACCGACGGTGTTGCGAGTAGCCTATACCTACGAGCAGGCGACCGACTGGCACACACGGAAGCCGAATTTATTCACGCTCGCTTTTTCGTAAGGACGCACGGTGTGGTAACATAGTGCCAGGAGACCTACCGGGAGATCGCACGTTGGGTTGGCGCTTCTCTCTCGGTGGGCATCATAGGGCAAATTGCCAATTTGCCCTACGTCTAGCGCGCCCCCTGTTCCGACGGGCCGAACTGAAGATGTGAGTGCTCTATTGGAGTAGCAAGATTCAATAGACGAGGAGGTCTGAACGGCCATGAAGGTGGTGATTCCTCTGGCGGGGTTTGGCACGCGGCTGCGCCCCCACACCTACACCAAGCCCAAGCCGCTGGTCAACGTGGCCGGCAAGCCCGTGCTGGCCCACATCCTGGATTCCCTCGCGGGGCTGGACGTGGAGGAGACGATCTTCATCGTAGGCCATCTGGGCGAGCAGATTCAGAAGTACGTGGAGACCCATTACACGTTCCCCTCGCGCTACGTGGAGCAGCGCGAACTCAAGGGCCAGGCCCACGCCCTACACCTGGCGCGTGAACATCTGAGCGGCCCCATCCTCATCATCTTCGTGGACACCATCTTTGAGGCCGACCTGCAACACCTGCCCACCGACTGCGACGGCGTGCTGTACGTCAAGGAGGTGGAGGACCCGCGCAGGTTCGGCGTCGCCATCCTGGAGCAGGGCTACATCGCGCGCCTGGTGGAGAAGCCCGCCACGCCCGTTTCCAACCTGGCGGTCATCGGCGTCTATTACCTGCGCGAGGGCGAGAACCTGGTGGCCGCCATTGACGAACTCCTGGCGCGGAACATCCAGACCAAGGGCGAGTACTTCCTGGCCGACGCGCTGCAACTGATGATCAACGACGGCGCGAAGTTCCGGGCCGAAACCGTGGACGTGTGGGAGGACTGCGGCAAGCCCGAAACGGTGCTCCAGACCAACCGCTACCTGCTGACCAAGACGGGCGGGCACGCCGGCCACACCCACGACAGCATCATCGTGCCGCCCGTGTACATCGCCGACTCGGCCCGCGTGGAGCATTCGGTCATCGGCCCGTATGTAACCATCGCCGAGGACGCGGTCGTGCGGCGCTCCATCATCAAGGATTCCATCGTCAACAAAGGCGCGTGCATTGAGGACGCCATGCTCAACCTGTCGCTCATCGGCGACAACGCCCGCGTGCGAGGTTCCTACGAGCAACTGAACGTGGGCGACTCGTCGCTTGTGGACGCGACCGGCAATGGATACGAGGAGTAAGCCCGTCCGCGTGGAGTGCTACTCGGGCTACCAGTACGCCCAGGAGCCGCGCGCTGTGGAGACGCCCCAGGGCCGCGCCGAGGTGGTGTCGGTGGTGCGGCGGTGGCGCGAGCCGCGCGGCCCGGCGTTTCGCGTGCGCCTGTCCGATGGCGCCAATGCAACCCTCGTGTACGACGAGGCGCTTGACCAATGGTTCATGCGGGAGGGGGACTAAACAAAGCCATTGCCCCCGCCGTTGTCTTTCATCGTGCATGGGAATATCGTCAGGAGGAAGGTTCAATGAAGAACGTGTTGGCACAACGAGTGGTGTCGGTTCCCCCGTCAGGCATCCGCAAGTTCTTTGACATCGCCGCGACCATGAAGGACGTGATCTCGCTGGGGATTGGCGAGCCGGACTTCGTAACGCCGCCCGCCATCACCCAGGCCGGCATCCGCTCCCTGGAGCGCGGCGAGACCCACTACACGTCCAACTCGGGCATCCTGGAACTGCGCCGCGCCATCAGCGACCACATCGCGCGGCTGTACGGCGTGCACTACGACGCCGAGAGCGAGATTCTGGTAACCGTGGGCGTGTCCGAGGCGCTGCACCTGGCGCTCTCCGCGCTGGTTGACCCCGGCGACGAGGTGATCATCCCCACGCCCTGCTTTGTGGCCTACGTCCCCGCCGTGGTGTTCGCGGGGGGCACGCCCGTAACCCTGTGCACGGCGATGGAAAACGGGTTCCAGACCTCGGCGGCGGACATCGCCAAGGCCATGACGCCCCGCACCAAGGCCATCCTGCTGGGCTATCCCAACAACCCCACGGGCGCCGTGATGAGCCGCGACCGCCTGCTGGACATCGCCCGCCTGGCCGAGGAGCGCGACCTGATCGTCATCTCCGACGAAATCTACGACCGCCTGGTGTACGGCGTGCAGCACACGTGCTTCGCCTCGCTGCCCGGGATGAAGGACCGCACCGTCGTCCTGCAGGGGTTCTCCAAAGCCTACGCCATGACCGGCTGGCGGTTGGGGTACGCCGTGGGGCCTGCGGAGATCATCGCCGGCATGCGCAAGATGCACCAGTACATCATCATGTCGGCGCCCACGCCCGCCCAGCACGCCGCGCTGGAGGCCCTGCAGAGCGGCGAGGGCGATGTCCAGCGTATGCGCGCCGAGTACGACCGCCGGCGCAAGGTGGTGGTGGCGGGCCTGAACGCCATGGGACTCACGTGCTGCGAGCCGCGCGGCGCGTTCTACGCCTTCCCGTCCATTCGGGCCAGCGGCATGACGTCGGATGAGTTCGCGAATCGCCTGCTGGAAGAGGAGCGCGTCGCCTTGATTCCGGGGACGGCCTTCGGCGCGTGCGGCGAGGGGTTTGTGCGCATCTCCTACGCCACGTCGCTGGAGAAGATTGAGGAGGCCCTGGAGCGCATGCGCCGCTTCATGCAGCGGCACGGGTAGGCGGTTGTCGTCGGGGCGATTCCTACGCCGCGCCGCGGGTGGCATCCCTCACCCTGGCCCTCTCCCGGCGGGAGAGGGAACGACGCCTCGCGCGGGCATGCTGACCTCACCCCCTCGTTCCCCCTCTCCGCTGGCGGAGAGGGGGAACGAGGGGGTGAGGTGTACCGCCACGCCCGACGCTAAAGCGCCGGGCTGAAGGGGCAAAGCCCTGCGGGCTGGCGTCAGCCCCGAAAGGGGCTTCGCTCCCTCAGCGCGGGGGTTTAGCCCCGCGCTGCATGCGCAGGCGCGCCCATCACCTTCGCGCCTTTCGCGCCCTTCGCGATCCAAACGCCCCTCACCCTAGCCCTCTCCCGGCGGCAGAGGGAACGGTTCGCCCGACGCCCAAGCGCCAGGCTCAAGGAGCAAAGCCCTGCGGGCTGGCATCAGCCCCGACAGGGGCTTCGCTCCCTCAGCGCGGGGGTTTAGCCCCGCGCGGCATGCGAGGATTCGCGGTCGGGGCGATTCCTACGCCGCGCCGCGGGTGGCATCCCTCACCCTGGCCCTCTCCCGGCGGGAGAGGGAACGGCGCACGCTAGTCTCCCCCTTCTCGCCCCGCGTGCGGGGAGAGAAGGGGGACAGAGGGATGTGAGGGGTTCACCCCGCGGGCCGCGCGGCCTCGCCTGTAGGGGCGATTCGTGAATCGCCCCTACGATTTATGCCCCATATTTCGCCAGGCGCAGGGCGTTGGCCATCGCCAGGCGCATGATCTCCTTGGCGGGGAAGACGCCCAGCGCGCCGCGCGCACACGCCCTCTCCCCGAAGGTATCCACGTCGTCGGGACGGCAGTAGCGCGACCAGAGGATGGTGGGCACGGGGTGCCACGAGTGGCTCTTCAGCACGGCGGGCGTGGAATGATCGCCGCTGACGATGACCACGTCGGGGTTCAGCGCCATCATCTCCGGCACCAGTTCATCCACGTGCTCTATGATCTCCCGCTTGCGATCAAAGTCGCCATCCTCGCCCGCCGAATCGGTCTTCTTGACGTGCAGGTAGAAGAAATCGTACTTGGCCCAGTTCGCCTTCAGCGTCTCTACCTCGTCCTCCACCGTCTCGCCCGTCTTCAGGATGTCCATGCCGACCAGTTTCGCCAGGCCGCGATACATGGGATACGTGGCGATGGCGGCGCACCGCAGGCCGTATATCTGCTGCATGGACGGCAGGGCCGGGTCTTTGGCGAACCCCCGCAGCGTCAGCCCGTTGGCCGGATGATGGCCGGCGAGCAACTTCTGCGCTTCGGCCACCCATCGGTTGACCAGCGCGGCGGTCGGTTCGGCGTCGGCCGTCAGGGCGCGCACGGGCAGCGGCGGCACACCCACCCTCTGCGGGTCGGTCTCGCTCAGGTGCGGCGACAAGCCCTCGCCCCGCAGCACCAGCACGAAGCGGTAATCCTGCACCGCCTCCACGAAGACCTCCACCCCCGGCAGCCGAATCTGGCGCAGGATTTCCACCAGTTCGCGGCACTTCTCGGTGGGGATACGCCCGGCGCGGCGGTCGGTGATGTTGCCCGCGGCGTCCAGCGAGCAGAAGTTGCCGCGCGCGGCCACGTCGTCGCGCTCCAGCGGGAAGCCGATGCCCAGCGCCTCCAGCACGCCCCGCCCGATGACGTACTGCAGCGGGTCGTAGCCGAACAGGGCCAGATGCCCCGGGCCGCTGCCCGGCGTGATGCCGGCCCCCACCGGCGCGCTCAGCCCGCAGATGCCTTCCCGCGCCAGGCGGTTCATATTGGGCGTGTGGGCCGCCTCCAGTTCCGTGAGGCCGTTGGCGGTCAGGGGCAGCCCGCCCAGCCCGTCCAGGATGAGCATGAGGATTTTCGTGTTGGCCGGCTGGGCCAGTTCCCGTATCCATTCCAGTTCGTTCATGAGGTTTCTCCGTTCCTTTGGCAGGCAACACATAGGGGCGACGCATGCGCCGCCCCTACGGTTACGGCCGAATTGCCCTAGCGGATCGCCCGCTCCGTCGCGCGGTCAAAGATGTGGATGTGATCCATGTCCAATATGACTTCTACATCCTGGCCGACGCGCATGTTGGTGCGCGGATCCACCCGCCCGATGTAGGAATGCTTGCCCGTAACCAGGTACACGAACACCTCGTTGCCCATCAACTCGGTAACGTCCACCTTGGCCGGGATGCGAGCGGGGTTGATGCCGGGCGGCGTGAGCTCAGGGTCGTGGATGTTGTCGGGCCGAATCCCGAAGACGATCTCCTTGCCCAGGTAGGGCGCCAGCACCGGCACGCGGTTGGCGGGCACCTTCACCCGGAACGAGCCGGTGTCAATGTACATGTCCTCTTTGGTGCCCACCAGCGTGGCGTCAAAGAAGTTCATCGCCGGGCTGCCGATGAACCCCGCCACGAAGATGTTGTCGGGCTTGTCGTAGAGGTTCTGCGGCGTGTCCAGTTGCTGCAGGATGCCATCCTTGAGCACGGCGATGCGCGTGCCCATGGTCATGGCTTCCATCTGGTCATGCGTTACGTAGATGAACGTCGTCTGAAGCCGCTGGTGCAGTTTGGACAGTTCGGCGCGGGTCTGCACGCGCAGTTTCGCGTCCAGGTTGGACAGCGGCTCGTCCATCAGGAACACCTTGGGCTCGCGGACGATGGCGCGGCCCAGGGCCACGCGCTGCCGCTGCCCGCCCGACAACTGCTTCGGCTTGCGATCCAGCAACTGCTCAATGCCCAGGATGCTGGCGGCCTCTCGCACGCGCCGATCAATCTCGGATTTCGGCGTCTTGCGGAGTTTCAGCCCGAAGGCCATGTTGTCGTACACGCTCATGTGCGGGTACAGGGCATAGGACTGGAACACCATGGCGATGTCGCGGTCTTTGGGCGGCACGTCGTTGACCAGGCGGTCGCCGATGTAGATTTTGCCCTCGGTAATCTCCTCCAGGCCCGCCAGAAGGCGCAGGGCCGTGGTCTTGCCGCACCCCGAAGGGCCTACCAGGACGAGGAACTCCTTGTCCCGAACTTCCAGCGACAGGTCGTTGACCGCGACGACTTCGCCAAATCGCTTCGTAACGTGTTCGTAGGTTACGCTTGCCATGAGGCAATCTCCTCTATGGATGATTGGGCCGAAGCCCCGAAGGTGGAGTCATGGGAAACAGAACTGTTCGGTCGTGGATGCTGGCGCATCGCGCGGGCGCAAGGCCAAAACCGCTTTCCCAGACCCAAAGAGCGAATATCGCGTTGGATGTGGACGCTCACGGTGTACGCAGTACGCATCCCCCCTTTCCGCTACGGCTCGGTGCTGCGCGGACAGACGATTACGCGGCCATTATAGCACAGTTTGGGCGTGGGGGTGTAATCGCGAGGGGTGTCAGCATAGGGCAGGGTTCCATACCTGCCCCTGGGCGGCTACGGAAAGCAGCCCTACGCGTTTTGGCGTTGTGCCACCACATTGCGAGTGTAGGGCAGGGTTCCATACGTACACCCTGCCCCTATGCGCGTGTGCTCCTGGGTTCCGCGGACTTCAGTTGCGACGCACCTCGGAGGTGCGTCGCAACTGCATAGCACAGGCGGCGCGTGGGGGTGTAGTTGGGCGGGGTGTCAGCGTTTCCACTCAATGTGGTCGTTGATGTGGTGCTTCTTGTAGGTTTCAAGCACGTCTTCGCAGAAACGCATGGTCTCTTCGCCGCCCAGAGTCTTCACCGCAACCTACCCAAAGATACCCCATCGGCGGCTATTACGGAACCGTAGTCTATAGATTTCGCACATTCATCCCATTTGGCAACCACGATTGACCTTGCCAGTTTGCCAGGTTGATGGTGATACTCAAGCACATCAATCCGATGAAATGTCAGCAACAAGGATGCAAGGGCGTCTGAAGCGCCATATGGCGATACAATGAACGAGTACCTGGGCTTGGCAACACGGCTATAGCCGAGTATCTGGGACAAATGTGCGAGAGTGATCAGAGTGTTCTTGCATTCCACGAAGGCAAGAGCTGTCTCGCCCTTGGCGAGTAGAAAACCAACTATGTCAACATGAATATCCCATGAGGGCCATTCGGGTGGCAAGCCTTGCACAAGTCCTTGGTCTTTAATGAGCCTAGCCAGGCTCGCCCTGGACGCATCAAACACGCGAACCTGGGCCTTCGGGTGCCGATCTTTCAGGAAACGCTGTAGCCACTCGCATACAGCGGGGTACATCTCTGGCTCGGTGGCAAAAGGCATGTTACCACATCCGGCTAATCTATGGGGCCGAGCTCAAGGTGAACGCCCGGCTGGGGTCTGCGCGTGCACCCCAGTTCCCTGCAAATCTGCCAGTACGAGTCAATGTGCTTGCCGAGCAAACGGGGATCCAGCTTGGCGTCATTGCTCTCATCTGGATTGGGGGACTTCTGTCCCACCCTCCGCTCGCCTGGGCATGGACTGTAGCTCGCGTTGGCACAGTTCTTGGCATCCCAATCGGCAAACTCCTCAAGTATCCGCTGCTTGTACTCAAGCGAGAAGCCTATCTTCAGGAATGGCTGCGCGAAGACGTTGAGTTGGTGCTCTCTAAACCCGCGGCCGAGGTTAGGATGGCCCCACGTTATCAATTGTACAGGTACATCCAGGTGCTCCTGGAGCAGGGTGCATAGTTGCACGGGCACTTCCCAGTTGGTCCTGTAGTTTAGCACATCAAGCCGGACGCGATGCCTACCATCAACGTAGCGATTCGCGTGGCGGATGTTCCCGGCCACATCGGCGAATCCGCGGACAAACTCCCTCTTCCAGTCTAGAGGCAACTCTGGATCAAAGAACACACGGGGCACCTTGAAAAACGGATACGTCATTGCGCCGTCTGTCAGGAGCAAGATATTACGCCAGATCATATTGTTACGCATAAACCGAATGACCAGGTCAACCCCGCCCCTCTTGCTGATCTTCTGTATGTCCGTGTCAAGCAGTTCTTGAAGTCGCTCACGGACACTATCAAGCCCCAGCCTAATAGCCTCATCCGGGGAGAACGCGACAGATATGCCCTTGGCCCGCAACGACTGGTAGGTAAACCTGATGGTGATCTGCCGAACTCCAGACACCTCCGAAATAGTGCCCCGGCCAATAATCAAGCCAGCAAAGTAGGCCACGTCCGCATCAAGGTAATCGTCAAGTGCGAGTCGCATGAATTGCCTCCCTGAGAATCGCTACCAGGGCTTCTGGAATATAAGAATGAACTCGTGGGCCTTGTTGACGCGGAAAACATGTGGATATCCTAGAGGCCGCATATTGTTGTATTCGTGCCGCCTATCCCAGATAATGATATCGTCGTAGATGAACCCGATCTCTTGCATGAAATCCGCAATGTCGCTATGAAATGGGTAGAACCTGTTTTTCTTCCGTATATCCATGACGACCACGCAGCAGTAGGCACCTGGACGCATCACCTCATAGACCTTGGCGAAGACCGACTTCAAGCGAGCCAAGAACTCTCTGTAGTCCCGAATTCTTCCGAGGTCGCCGCTTTGATCACCATAATGCCGGACCTCTTTGTAGTCAGCCGTTCGCTTCTGTGTCAATACATCCCAGTACGGAGGAGAAGTAACGACGAGGTCCACTGATTCTCGGTCAACGTACTGCAGAAGGTCGTTGGCGTCCGCATTGTGGATAACGGCGCTGCCTCCAGGAACATCAAACATAAAAGGGGCCTCACACCTGGCCCTGGCTTTGCTCGCAAAATCGGGGTTCAACTCAATGCCGATCCCGTGTTTACCCATCCTCTTCGCTGCCAAAGCCGTTGTGCCCACACCGACAAATGGATCAAGGACAACCCGATCATCGCTGTTCGTGTAAATTTCGATCAAGCGGGTAACCAGAGCTAACGGAAAGATCGCTGGATGACCAAGGTCAATTTCCTCCTGGGTCTTCTTGATGTCGCTCCAAATGGAAATTGAGTACCTTGTCCATGTCTTGCCGTCAAGTTCGTTAGCCCGGCGGTTCCTGCGTCCATCCGTAGGCGAATCATCTGCCGCGTTCCAGTCTTCCGCAGCATCGCACTCAGCCCGCAACCGAGCCTGCGTCAATTCCTCTTGCGACATCGGGTACTCCAATCTAGGCGCAGATTTGCCTCAAGTCAACGCCTCGCTTTAGGAACAGTGTAGAATAGAGGCCACCGTTTGTCAAGTATCGGAAGGAGTGCCAAATTGGAATTTGCCGAAGGCGCTGACGAGAGACCAGGGGACTGCACCTGCGGAGATCCGAAATTTCCAGGTGTGCATACGCAACGTGAAAGGCCCCACCCCGCCGCGCATGCTTCCCCACACAAGCCGCAAAGAAGCACTCCGTGTCTTCGTGTCTTTGTGTGGGCAATCTTCATACGGGCGATCTTGCCCCCTACCCCTTCCGCCCCAGCCGCGCGCCGCAGGAGGTGCAGAAGCGCGCCTCGCGCGGCATCGCCCGGCCACACTTCGGGCACGGCGCGAACAGCGCCGCCCCGCACCCCTCGCAGAACTTGGCCCCAGGCCGCGCCACCCGCCCGCACGACGCGCAGCGCACCGTCGCCTGCGACGCGGCCGCCATCCCGCCCCCGGGCGGCAGGAGATAGGCCCGCTTCACCTCCGCGCCCAGCGATGCCAGCGCCTCCTTGGCCTCTTGCGCCGTGGTCTTGAGCGCCGCGCGCCCCTGCGCCACGCCGCTTTCCACCACGTTCTTCGTGGTCAGCGCCTTGATGACCCGGCGGACCGCAATCACCGCCACGACGAGCACCAGGCACAAAATCAACTGGGGCAGCAGCGAGAGCGCCATCACCGGCCCCAGGCGCCACATCTGGTAGCCGGTGAACGCGGCGAGCAGGAGCAGGAGCACGATGGCCGCGCCCGCCCAATGGCGCAGGAAAAAGCGCAGGATGCCGCGCCCTATGCGGGAGAAGAATCGCTTCATGTCCCACCTCCCGGGCTGTGGTCTATGGCCGGGCGCATGGGGACAGAGGCCCCCACGGTTGCGCCTCGCGACTCCATCATACCCGCGCCGACTGACACGGGACTGACACCCGCGGGGGGCACGCACGCGGAGAATCCGCGCGAGGCGAAATGTGCGGGGGCCTGCGTGGGCGGCCCGACAGGCGTCAGGCCGATGGCGCCTCGCGGCTTTCGGCGCGGGCACGCCGACCCATCAGCACACCCCTGCGCGGCGCGAACAGCACGGCCAGCAGGAAGAAGGCCGAACACACCAGCACAATCGCCGCGCCCGAAGCAATGCCCAGGTAGTACGACACGTACAGCCCGATGACCCCCGCCGCCGCGCCCAGCAACGCCGCGAGGCCCATCATCAGCGGCAATCGGCGGGTCAGCAGGTAGGCGGTGGCCGCGGGCGTAACCAGCATCGCCACCATCAGCGCGATGCCCACCGTCTGCAGCGACACCACGATGGTAACCGCAATCAGCACCAGCAGCAGGTAGTTGAGCAGCGACGACGGCAGGCGCAGCGTGCTCGCCAGAATGGGGTCAAACGAGATGACCAGGAACTCCTTGTACAGCGCCACGATGGTCAGGATCACCAGGCCGCCGAATCCCGCCGTCAGCGCCAGGTCGCCCGTGGAGACCCCCAGCACATCGCCGAAGAGGAAGTGGGCCAGATCCACGGCGTAACTCTGCGTCCGCGAGATGAGGGCGATGCCCAACGCGAACATCGTGGCGAAGATGATGCCGATGGCCGTGTCCTCTTTGATGCGGGTCTCCTTGCCCACCGCGCCGATGCCCAGGGCCGTGAGGATGGCCGTGCCCAGCGCCCACCAGAACAGCGGCCCCCGCGCGACGCCGCTCACCAGGTAGCCCACCGCCACGCCTGGCAGGATGGCGTGCGCCAGCGCGTCGCCGAAGAACGCCATCCCCCGCAGTACCACGTAGGTGCCCACCGTCGCGCACACGACGCCCACCATGACGGACGCCGCCAATCCCCGCATCATGAACCCGTACTGCAACGGCGCAAGCACGATGTCAACCAGCCCGTTCATCGGCGATCCCCTCCGCAACACGTGTCGGTCAGCACCATCAGGCCATCGTCGCTCTGCACGAAACGCAGATTGTCGCCGTAGGCCTCGCGCAGTCGGTCGGGCGCGAAGACCTCGGCGGCAGGCCCGAAGCCGAACAGCCGCCTGTTCAGAAGCATCACGCGGTCAAAGCGGGCTGCCGCCATGTTGAGGTCGTGCGTGGCCACCATGACGGTAACACGCTGCTCGCGCAGGGCGTCCAGGATGTGGAAGATGCTCTCCTGCGAGCCGACATCCAGCCCCGTGAGCGGCTCGTCCATCAGCATCAGTTCGGCCTCCTGGGCCAGCGCCCGCGCGATGAACATGCGCTGCTGCTGCCCGCCCGAGAGTTCGCCAATCTGGCGGTCGGCCAGTTCCGCAAGCCCCACGATGTCCAGGCACCGCCGCACCAGCGCGTGGTCGCGGCGGCCTGGGTAGCGCAGCAGCCCCATCTTCCCGATGCGCCCCATCATCACCACGTCGGCAACCGTAACGGGGAAGTTCCAGTCCACTTCGCTCCGCTGGGGCAGATAGGCGATGCAGATGTGCCCGCGGGGGCCGTGCCCCGCCACGCGCACCTCGCCCTGCGTCGGGGCCAGCACGCCCGCGATGACCTTGAACAGCGTGGTTTTCCCCGCCCCGTTGGGGCCTACCACAGCCACCCGTTCCCCTTTGGTCAGGCGAAACGAGACGTTGTCCAGCGCGACGCGCCCGTTGTACCGCGCGGTAACGCCCACGGCTTCCAGGATGGGCGCGTCGGGGATATGGGTCGCGTGCCTGCGCCCGAAGGGGGATCGCGTTTCGCTCATGATGTCTCACCTCCTTGTACCTGTGCGGCGCGCACCGAGTCCAGCGCAGGCTCGCCAGAAAGCCCCTCGCGCGGCGGGCGCAGTTGCTGCCGGCAGATGGCGGCGTAGCGCCCACCGCGGGCCAGCAACTCGGCGTGCGTCCCGCGCTCCACGACCCGCCCGTCGTGCACCACCAGAATCTGATCGGCGCGCATCACCGTGCTCAACCGCTGGGCGATGATGAACGTGGTGCGCCCGACCATCAGGCGGGCCAGCGCGTCCTGGATGAGCCGCTCCGTCTCGGTGTCCACGCTGGACGTGGAATCGTCCAGCAGCAGGATGCGCGGGTTCATGAGCAGGGCGCGGGCGATGGCCACGCGCTGCCGCTGCCCGCCCGACAGGGTGATGCCGCGCTCGCCGACCAGGGTCTCGTAGCCGTCGGGGAACTGCATGATGAACTCGTGGGCGTGGGCGGCCTTCGCGGCGGCGATGATCTCCTCGTCCGTGGCATCCTGTCGGCCGTAGGCGATGTTCTCGCGGATGGTGGCCGAGAACAGGAAGGTGTCCTGCAACACGATGCCGATCTGCCCGCGCAGCGAGCGCAGCGTTACATCGCGGATGTCGCGCCCGTCTACCAGGATTTGGCCGTCGGTAACGTCGTAGAAGCGGGGGATGAGGTGGATGAGGGTGCTCTTGCCCGATCCCGTTTCGCCGACCAGCGCCACGATTTGCCCCGGCTCGGCCACGAACGAGATGCGCTGCAGGACGGGCCTGTCGCCGTAGCCGAAGGTAACGTCGCGAAACTCCACGCGGCCCGGGCCTGGCGGCAGGTCAACGGCCCCAGGCCGCTCCTGCACGGGCGACGGGGTGTCCAGAATCTCAAAGATGCGCCGGCCCGACGCCACAGCCTCGGCGGCCATGTCCACCAGCCAGCCCATGCGCTGCACCGGCATCGCCAGCATGCCCAGGTAGCCGTTGAACGCCACCAGCGTCCCCACGGTCAACTGCCCGGCGTACACCAGGCGCCCGCCGTACCACAGGATGATGGCCGTGCCCAGGCTGATGATGAACGTCATCATGGGGAAGTTGAAACTCCACTCGCCCACCGTGGCCAGCCTGCGCCGCATCAACTCCACGTTGGCCTCGCGGAACCGCTCAATCTCATACGGCTCGCGGGTGAACGCCTGCACCACCTGGATGCCGGTCAGGTCTTCTTGCAGGATGGTGGTCATCTCGGCGTGCTGCTCCTGGATGCGCTGGAACAGCGGGCCGATGCGCTTGCCGAAGCGCACGGTTACCGCGGCCAGGATGGGGATGGGCGTCAGCGCCGCCGCAGCCAGGCCGGAGTGCACGCTGAACAGAATGGCCACAATGGCCACGAACAAGATGGTAATGTGGAGGACTTCGGCGATGCCCATCCCCGCGAAGTCCTGCACGGACGACACGTCGGACGTGCAGCGCGACATCAGTTGCCCCGTCTGGCTGTGGTCGTGGAAGGCGAAGGACAGGGTCTGGATGCGGTTGTACAGTTGATTGCGCAGGTCGTAGGCCACGCGGTGGGCCAGCCACGCCACCCCGTAGCGCTGGCCGAAGGAGACGCCCGCCCTGGCCAGCCCAAGCCCAAACAGCCCGCCCGCCAGCAGCATCAGCGCCGACGGCGTCCCCTGCGCCAGCCCGATGTCCACGGCCTGCTTCAGCACCCACGGCACGACAAGGCCCAGCGCGTTGACCCCCGCGAGGCACAGGTACGCCAGGGCCACTCGCCGCCCATAGGGCCGCAGATAGGACACCAATCGCCGCAACACCTTCCAGGATGACATGCTCTCCACCAGGCCGGCTTCAGCCCTCACACAGCGCCCCGGCCGTCGCGGTCGCCGAGGGCTGCGGGAGGTATCATGCCCCGCTCGGCGAGCCGCCGAAGCCCTAGGCCAATCCCCGCCACCGACGACATGGAGCCGATTTTCCCTTCCGCCACCAGCGCCCACAGGTCGGCGGGCGAGACCGCGTGCACGTTGATGTCCTCCGTGGCGTCCAGGTGCTGGGCCGAGGTCTGTCGCGCGCCGACGGCCAGGTAGAAGTGGAATCGGTTGGCCGAGCGGTTCGGGTCGGGATACAGCGACGCCAGATGCGTCCAGTCGTCGGCGGAATGTCCGGTTTCCTCGGCCAGTTCGCGCTGCGCCGCCTCCAGCAGCGAAGGGTCGTCGGCGTCCACGTAGCCGGCAGGCAAATCCCACAGCACCCGCCCGCACCCGTGCTTGTACTGCTCCACCAGAATGACCTTGCCGTCGGCCGACAGCGGGAACACCATGACAACGTCGCGCCCTTCGGCCAGCAGGTACTCCTCAATGATGTGGCCGTTGGGCAGTTGGCAACGCTGGGCCGTGATGGTCAACCACGGCGGCTTGCTGAGGATGAGGCGGGAACTCAGAACGCTCCACGGTTTCAAGTCCGAATGACCTCCCTGCGGTGTGGGTCTGGCGAGACGCGGCGGACGTGCGCAACCCCCGCCCGCTCTACGGGGCCGGGTTTGAGGGCAGGGCGAACGATGCGGTCATGGAGTCGGCCACGCTCTCGCCCTGCAAGAGGCGCGCCAGCACCACCCCCTCGGCTCCGGGCAGGGCCTGGGCGCGCAGGTGCAGCGTTACGTCCATGCGCGGCTCGTTCAGTTCCACCACCAGCATGTGCGCCCACGGGTCGCCGGCCGCCGACTGCAGCGCAAGTTCCACATTCACCGGGCCTTCCCCCTCCCACAGGAAGGAGACCAGCACCCGCTGCCCGTCCGGCCACGGCTGGGCCAACAACTGGCGGATTTCCGGCGCCACCTTGCCCTCCCCACACGAGAATCAGCGCGCCCATTATACGCCGCACGCGCGCCCCGCGCAACCGCACCGCACGACGGACTCGGTTCCAAACCCCGTTGGTCGCGGCATGGGTACAGGTGCGACGCACTTCCGGAAATGCGTCGCGCCTTGCTCACCGACACAGGATAGAACCAAGCCGGGCGCCGTTCGCGGCCGCGCCTCTCATCATCTATTCGTGCTCATTCGTGTTATTCGTGGATAAATCCCCGTCTCCACCCGCGGGCGAAACCCCGAAGCCGATCTCGTACAGGCGATGGTACACGCCCCCGCGCGCCAGCAGTTCTCGGTGCGTTCCCTCCTCCACCACCCGCCCCGCTTCCAGCACCACAATCCGATCCGCATGGACGACGGTGGACAGGCGGTGGGCCACGATGAGCGTGGTGCGCCCCTTGCGCAGCACCCGCATCGCCTCCTGGATGGTGCGCTCGGTTGGCGTGTCCACGCTGGACGTGGCTTCGTCCAGGATGAGGATTTTCGGGTCGGCCAGCAACGCCCTGGCGAACGAGATCAACTGCCGCTGGCCCACCGACAGGTTCGCGCCGCCCTCCTCCACCCACGTGTCAAACCCATTCGGCAGCCGCGCGATGAAGTCGCCCGCGCCCACGGCCCTGGCGGCGGCCTCCACCTCGGCGTCGGTCGCGTCCAGCCGCCCGTAGCGGATGTTCTCGCGGATAGTGCCCGTGAACAGAAACGGCTCCTGCAGGACGATGCTCATCTGCCCGCGCAGGGACGCCAGCCGCCAGCGGCGCACGTCCAGCCCGTCCACGCGGATCGCTCCCGCATCCACGTCGTAGAAGCGGCCGATGAGTTTGATGAGCGAGGTCTTGCCCGCGCCTGTCGCCCCCACGAAGGCCACCGTCTCGCCCGGGCGGATGTGGAGCGAAACGTCTTCCAGCACCACGGTCTTGTCATCGTAACTGAACGACACGTGGTCAAACTCCACCTCGCCGCGCATCGGCGGCATCTCCACCGCGTCGGGCGGGTCCACGATGTCGGGCGGCGTGTCCAGCAGTTCAAAGATGCGCTCGCCGGCCGCCATCGTCGCCTGGAGCGTGTTGTACCGCTCGCTGAGGTCGCGGATGGGGTCAAAGAAGCGGTCAATGTACAGCACGAAGGCCACAAGTTCGCCCGCCGTAAGAGTCCCGCCGATGACCATCTGCCCGCCAAACCAGATGACGACGGCCGTGGCCGCCACGCTCACCAGGTCCACCGCAGGGAAGAACAGCGCCGACAGCCGATTGGCGTGCAGATTTGCCTCCAGGTTCTCGCGGTTGATCCCGTCGGCGAAGGCGCGCAGGTTTCGCTCCTCGCGCGAGAAAGCCTGCACCACCCGCACGCCGCTGATGTTCTCCTGCAGGTTGGCGTTGACGGCGGCGATGGCCTTGCGCACCCGCCGGTACCGCTGTCGCGCCTCCTTCTGCCAGACCGCCGTCAGCGCGCCCAACACCGGTATGACGACGAAGGCCAGCAGGGACAGGCGGGCGCTCATGCCGAACATGACTGCCACGATCCCGACCAGGACAAACACGTCGTTGACCGTGCCCAGGACGCTCCATGTGATCAGGTCTTGCAGCACGTGCACGTCGGACGTGAGGCGGGAGATGAGCCGCCCAACCGCGTGGTGCGAGAAGAAACGGAGTGAAAGGCGTTGCAGGTGCGCGAAGAGCAGCGTGCGGATTTGCACGATGATGCGCTGGCCGACGCGGTAGATGATCTGAATCTGCGCGTAGCGGCTGCCCCACATCACCAGGCGGCTTGCGGAGAAAGCGGCCGCCAACACGGCCAGCGCCTGCATGTCCCGCGCCACGATGCCCCGGTCAATGGCCAGGCGCACCAGGTACGGCCCGGCGAGCGAGCACGCCGACACCACCAGCATCAGCGCGCCCGCCCCCACCATCTGCGGCACATACGGCTTCAGGAAGGCCAGAAGCCTCCGCACAATCGCCGCGTTATAGACTTTTCCCAGAATCTCGTCGTCCGACATCCACTCACCGGCAGATTGGGCTAGCGAAGCGCCTCCACAATCGCCGACACATTATACCGCATCATGCCCAAATACGTGGAAGCGGGGCTTCCCGCTTCGCCCAGGGAGCCGGTGTAGAGGAAGACGAGGCGGACGCCGGTGTCCTGGGCCACGCGCTCGGCCAGGGCGGGGTTCACCGTCTTGCCGGTGAATATGGCGCGGACTCCCTGGGCGCGGATGGCATCTTCCAGCGCCGCCAAATCCCGGGCCGAGGGCGAGGCCAGCGTGCTGTAGCCGGGGATGACCGCCCCCACCTGCTCAAACCCGTATCGTGCTGCGAAGTAGGTGAACGCCGTGTGATCGGTAACCAATTTGCGATTGGCCGCGGGAATCTGCGCCACCTGCTGCCGAATCCAGGCGTCCAGTTCCCGCAGTTGCGCGGTGTACGCCTGGGCGTTGGCGCGGTACGTTGCCGCGCCCGATGGGTCCAGGGCGCTCAACGTGTCGCGGATGTTGCCCACCCACACGATGACGTTGTTGGGGTCTAGCCAGGTGTGCGGGTCGCCGCCCTCGTGGTGGTGAGTCTCCTCTTCGGCCGACTCGTCCTCGTGAGCCTCGGCGGCCTCCAACAGCGCCACGCCCGTGGAGACCGCGACCAGGCGGTTGCCCACCTGGGCGTTCGCCATGAGCGGCTCCAAGAACGTCTCCAGGCCCGCGCCGCTGGCGTACACGACGTGGGCTTTCTCCAAAGCCGTCATGTCCTGCGGCGTGGGCTGGAAGGAATGCGGATCTGCGCCCAGGGGCATGAGCACCGTCAGCGCGATGCGGTCGCCGCCCACGTTGGCAACCACGTCGGCGACGATGCTCGTCGTCGCCACCACGCGGAGTTTCTCGCCCGCGCCGAGCGCCACCGGCGACAGCGACGGCAACCCGTCCCCGCCGGGCGTAGCAGTAGGCGCGGGCCGACAAGCCGAGCCGACAACCAGGACCGCCAGAGATAGCGCCAGGAGCAATGTTCTGCGAACCATCATGGTCCTCCCCTCGCCGCAAGGTCTGGGCTACAATACGTCGGGCAGCGCGCACCTGTCAAATCGGGTTGTCATGTGCGCGGCCCCGCGGCGCGAGCGCGCCATCCCCAGCCCAGTAAACCCGTAGCGCGGCTTCCCATAGCCGCCAGTGGCTACGCTCCGTTCCCCATTCGCGTGGATTCGCGCGATTCGCGGTTACCGTTCGTAGCGCGGCTTCCATAGCCGCTGGTGGCCCCGTGCCTATTCGCGTGGATTCGCGCGATTCGCGGTTACCGTTCGTAGCGCGGCTTCCCATAGCCGCTGGTGGCTACGCTCCGTTCCCCATTCGCGTGGATTCGCGCGATTCGCGGTTACCGTTCGTAGCGCGGCTTCCATAGCCGCCGGTGGCTACGCTCCGTTCCCCATTCGCGTGGATTCGCGCGATTCGCGGTTACCGTTCGTAGCGCGGCTTCCCACAGCCGCCGAACGCACGGGGCAGGTATGGAAACCTGCCCTACGTCCTCGCTACCGCACCCTCCCCTTCTCTCCTCGCGCGCGGAGAGCGAAGGGGAGGGTGCGGGAAGGGATGGGTGAGGTCAAGAGCCCCCGCCCGCGTTGACAGCCCCGCCGCGCGCGCATACAATAGGCCAGACCCGCCAGGGTGGAGGAACCCATGCAGTTTTCGGCAAGAGAGTACTATGGCTTGCGCGCCATGACCGAGTGGGCCAGGCGCTACGGCGAGGGCCCGGTGTCGGTGGCCGAGGTGGCCACTGCCGAGGGCCTGCCCGTGCCCTATCTGGAGCAGATCATCCCCTCGCTGCGCGCGTCGGGGCTGCTCGTCAGCACGCGCGGCGCCCACGGCGGCTATGCCCTGTCGCGCCCGCCGCACCAGGTCTCCGTCGCCGACGTGATCCGCGCGCTGGAAGGCGACGTGGTCAGCCTGCGCTGCGCCGACGCCGACATAGCCTGCGCGCGCCTGGATCAGTGCGCGGCGCGAACCGTATGGGAGCAGGTGAACGCGCTGGTCGTGGACGCGCTGGAACGCACCACCCTGGCCGACCTGGCGCGAGGGGGCGGATGATCGGCTCACAGTGCCTTTACTTCGCCGCGCACATGGCGCGCGCCCGCCTGTTCGGCGTCAAGCGGCCGCTCCTCAACGGGTTCAAACTCACCTATCGCTGCAACCTGAAATGCGCCGCCTGCCCGTTCTGGCGACAACCCCGACCCGACGTCCCCTACGACGTGGCCATCGCCGCCATGGACCGCCTGCGGGCCGACGGCGTGCGGCTGCTCATCCTGGAGGGCGGCGAGCCGTTCCTGTGGCGCGACGGCCCCAGGCGGCTGGAGGACCTGGTGATCCAGGCCAAGCGCCGCTTCTTCACCGTGGGCGTGGTTACCAACGGCACGCTGCCCATTGACACCAGCGCCGACATCGTGTGGGTGAGCATGGACGGGCTGCGCGACACCCACAACGCCCTGCGCGGCGACAGTTTTGACCGCGCCGTGGCCCACATCCGCGCATCTCGCCACCCGAAAATCCTGGCCAACATCACCATCGGCGCCCGCAACTGGCAGGAGATTCCCGACCTGGTGCGGTTCCTGAGCGGCATCACCAAAGGAATCACCATCCAGTTCTACTATCCCTTTGAGGGCACCGACGACCTGATGCTGTCCCCCGAGCAGCGGGACTGGGCGCTGGATCAACTCATGGCGCTGAAGCGGGAGGGGTTCCCCGTGTTGAACTCCTACGCGACCCTGCGCCGCCTGAAGCGCAACACGTGGCGCTGCCAACCCTGGCTCATCAGCACCACCGAGCCCGATGGCACCATCACGCAGGGGTGCTATCTGCGCAACCGCGCCGCCATCCATTGCTCCTACTGCGGGTTCGCGGCGCACGCCGAGATCTCGCTCGCCTACGACGGCAACATCCAGGCCATCTGGGCGGGCAAGCAGATTTTCGGATTCCGATAGGCGGGAGCCATGAGCGGCGAGGTGGTATCCGTTCCAAGCGGCCCAACCCTGGCGTGGGGCGGCAAGGGTGCGGCCCCCCGCGTCGTCGTCGCCTTGAGCGGCGGCGTGGACAGTTCCGTGGCGCTGGCGCTCCTGGCGCGCCAGGGGTACGACGTGGTCGGCGTCATGGCCCACTTCTGGGCCGAGCCGTCTTGCGACGGGCGCGCCGCGCCCAACAAGTGCTGCTCCCCCGAATCCGAGGCGGTGGCCCGCCAGGTCTGCGAGCGCGTCGGCGCCCCGTTCCACGTGGTGGACTTGGCCGAAGCCTTTCGCCGCGCCGTCGTGGAACCGTTCATCGCCGAGTACCTGCGCGGGCGCACCCCCAACCCCTGCCTGTACTGCAACCGCGACGTGAAGTTCGGGCTGCTGCTGGACTACGCCCTGGCGCAGGGGGCCCGCTTCCTGGCCACGGGCCACTACGTGCGCGTCCAGCGGGTCAGCGACACGTTCCGCCTGTTGCGCGGGCTGGACGCCCGCAAAGACCAGTCCTACGTCCTGCACATGCTGGGGCAGCGCGAACTGGCCCATGCTCTGTTTCCGCTCGGGGAACTGACCAAGCCCCAGGTGCGCGCGCTGGCCCGCGACTTCGGGCTGGCCGCCGCCGAACGCCCCGAAAGCCAGGAAATCTGCTTCGTGCGCGACAATGATTACCGCCGCTTCCTCGCCGCCGTGGCCCCCGACGCCATCCGCCCTGGGCCCATCTACACCTCGGCGGGGGAACGCGTCGGCACGCACAAGGGGCTCCCGTACTACACCATCGGCCAGCGGGAGGGGCTGGGCATTGCCCACACCGAACCGCTGTACGTGCTGGAGATTCGCCCGCAGGACAACGCGCTGGTGGTGGGGCCGGCGCGCGAACTCGGGCGCGACAGGCTCACGGCGAGCCGCGTGTCCTTCGTGGCGGGCCACCCACCCGCGCTGCCCGCCCGCATCACGGCGAAAATCCGCTACGCCGCTAAAGAAGTCCCAGCCACCCTCGCCCGCGTGGAGGGCGACCGCGCCTGGGTGGAATTCGCCGCGCCCCTCCGCGACATCACCCCTGGTCAAGGCGTCGTCTTCTACGACGGCGAGGTGGTGCTCGGCGGCGGCATCATTGACGCGTAGGGGGAGATATGGACTACCTGACCGCTCCGGCCATGCTGTTGTCGCTGGCCTTGGCCACCGGACTGGCGGGCGTGTTCCAGTGGTGGCAGGGCAAACGAACCCGCGATGCGCTGCTCTACTGGGCGGCAAGCGCGGCGGGCTTCCTGGTGGGCCAGGCCGCGGCCGAAGCCGCCAGGTCGCCCGTCCCCACGCTGGGCCAGGTGCACGTGCTGGAAGGAGCCATCTTTGCGCTCGCCGCGATGTTCGTTGTCAAATGGCTCAAGTTATGATATAATGGGCGCGTGGCCGGAAAACGCAGGAGGAACGTATGGCTGAAGTTCGGGATGTGGCGATCATCGTTCTGGCGATAGAGTCCATCGTCGTCGGCGTGGTGCTCATCTTCCTGGTGATTCAGGTCAACAGCCTGATTCGCCTACTGAAAGAAGAGATCAAGCCGCTGCTGGACTCGGCCAACGAGACGGCGAGCACCCTGCGCGGCACGACCACGTTCATCAGCGACAAGGTGGTCAACCCCATTGTGTCGGCCACCAGTTTTGTGTCGGGCGCACAGCAGGCGGCGAAGACTTTGCTCGGACTCCGTCGGCGCGCGCCCGGGGACAAGACCGAGACAGGCGAGGGGTAAATTCACACGCAAGCGAGGAGGATCAGAATGGCGAGAGATGGTGCTGGCGATTTTCTGGCGGGATTCATCATCGGCGCGGTAGTCGGCGCGGCGGCGGCGCTCCTGTTCGCGCCTCAGTCGGGGCAGGAGACGCGCACGCGGATTCGGGAGACCGGCCTGGAACTGCGCGACAAGGCCGAGGAGTTGAGCGCCGAGGCGCGGCGCGAGGCCGAGCGCCTGGCCGAAGAGGCCGCGAAGCGCGCCCAGGAGGCGCAGCAGAAGGGCCGCATCGTCCTGGAGGAGCAGCGCGCCAAGGCCGAGGAACTGCTGGAGAAGGGCAAGACCCTGGCCTCCAAGAAGAAGGCCGCGCCCGCCGAGCCGGAAGCCTAGTCAACCCGCGCTACACCGTGGATTTGGGCAAAGGGGCCTGCAATCCGGTCAGGCCCCTATTGCTGTCCCGTGTCCGGCATTCCCCGCAGTCGGGCCATCGCCGCCGGAATGTGGCGTAGCAAGTCGCCGGCGGCCAGCCCCGACGGCCCGGTTTGCCGCGCCGCCAGTTCGCCCGCCAGCGCGTGCACGTACACCCCCGCCACCGCCGCGTCGGTCGGATTCACCCCCTGGGCCAGCAGCCCCACCAGGATGCCCGCCAGCACGTCGCCCGTGCCGGCCGTCGCCAGCGCCGCGTTGGCGAACGGGCACACGAACGCCGCCCCGTCGGGCGCAGCAACCACCGTGTGCGCCCCCTTGAGGATGACCACCTTGCCCCATTCCCGCGCCGCCCGCGTGGCCACGCCGATTCGGTCCGCCTGCACGTCGGCCGTGGAGCAGCGCAGCAGGCGCGCCATCTCGCCCGGGTGCGGCGTCAGGATGCAAGGGGCCGCGACCCGCTCGTGCCAGCCCTCCAGCCCGGCCAGCGCGTTCAGGCCGTCGGCGTCTATCACCATCGGGCACGGCGGGGGTGGCGGAGGCGACTCCTGGCGCTCGGTGAACCCGATGCGCGGCCGCCGCGCCGTCCCCAGCCCCAGCACCCCCCACACCAGCCGCCGCGTCGTCTCATCCTGGCCCAGGCCCGGGCCGACCAGAAGCGCCTGGCTCTGCGGCAACTCGCGGAGCACCAGCGGCGCGCCCGTCTCGCTCAACACCCCCACATCTTCCGGCAGCACCAGGTAGGTAACCTCCGGCGACAGGCCCGCCACCACCGGCCGCACGGAGGCTCCCGCGCACAACGTTACCAGCCCCGCGCCCGCCCGCACCGCTGCCCCTGCCGCCAGCCCCGCCGCGCCCGTGTAGTTCACCGAACCCGCCACGATGAGCGCGCGCCCGAAGGTCCCCTTGTGCGCGTTCAGCGGGCGGCGGGGGAGCCGCTCCGCCACCCATTCGGGCGTGATGAGGGTCAGCGGCACGTCGGCGGCCCACTCGCCGCGGATGCCGATGTCGGCCACCAGGAGCCTACCCACTGCCCCCGCGCCCGGGAACAGAAAATGCCCGCGCTTGGGGAAGGCGAACGTAACCGTCAGGTCGGCGGGGAGCGCGGCGGGGTCCAGCGCGCCCGTGTCGGCGTTGAGGCCGCTGGGCAGGTCCACCGCCACGACCCACGGCGAGGGGCGCGGCATCGGCTCGGGCGCGTCTTTGGGCCAGGCCAGGCCGCCCGCGAAGTTGGCGAATCGCGGCGCAGCGCCCTTGCGCAGGGCCACCTGCTCGCCCGCCACGAGCAGGATGTCGCGGAAGCGGCCCTCAATCGGGCGCGAGACGCCCGTGCCCAGGAGCGCGTCCACGAAGATGTCGCATTCGGCCACGATGCGCCGCCACAGCGCCAGGGTCGCGTCGTTGTCGCCGGCGACGACGTGCGCGCCCGCCTGGGCCGCCAGCGCCAGGTTCTCGTCCTCGGGCGGGCGCGGCTTGGCCAGGTACACCGCCACCTGGTAGCCCCATCGGGCCAGGTGGCGCGCCGCCACAAGGCCATCGCCGCCGTTGTTGCCCGGCCCCACCAGCACCGCCACCCGCGGGTGCTTCTTGGCGTCGCGGGCGGCGCGGATGGCCTGGGCCACGGCCAGCCCCGCGCGTTCCATCATGTCGTGGTACGACACGCCCGAAGCGTCGGCCCGCTTCTCCAGGGCGCGCATCTCGTCGGCTGTCAGGATCTTCATTCGCGCACCTCGCTGTGGTCCCGAACACATGCGGTCGGGGCGTGTAGGGGCGACGCATGCGTCGCCCCTACCCCCGCCCCGCGTGCGTTGCCACGCATGCGTCGCCCCTACCCTACAACCCCATGTCGCCCATGTCCAGCACCTGCCGCACCTTGCGGGCCAGGGCCGCCGCCGTGAACGGCTTCTGCAGGAACGCGATCCCCGGCTTCAGGATGCCCTTGCGCACGATGGCGTTGTCGGTGTATCCCGACACGAACAGCGTCTTGATTCCCGGGCGCACGGCGGCCAGCCGCTCGCTGAGTTCCTGCCCGTTCATCTGCGGCATCACCACATCGGTTACCAGGAGGTGAATCTCGCCGGCGTACTCGCTCGCCACGCGCAGCGCCTGCTCGCCGTCCATCGCCTCCAATACGCGATACCCCTGCTCTCTCAGGGTCCGCGTGAGGATGTCCCGCACCATCGCCTCGTCTTCCACCACCAGCACCGTCTCCGTCCCGCGCGGGACGATCCCCTCCTCGTCCCTGCGCGGCAGCCGTTCGGCCTCGGCCTCCACCGCCGGCAGGTAGATTCTGAACGTGGTGCCCTTGCCCGGCTCCGACTCGCAGTAGATGTTGCCGCCATGCTGCTTCACGATGCCGTACACGGTCGCCAGCCCCAGGCCAGTGCCCTTGCCCGGCTCCTTTGTCGTGAAGAACGGCTCAAACAGGTGCGCCTTCACCTCGTCGGTCATGCCAACGCCGGTGTCGGTAACGGCAAGCATCACATAGTCGCCCGGCTCCATGCCCGGATGTCGGCGGGCATATTCCGCGTCCAGCGCCGCGTTCGCCGTCTCAAGGATGAGTTTGCCGCCGTCGGGCATGGCGTCGCGCGCGTTGACGGCCAGGTTGACGATGACCTGCTCTATCTGGCCGGGATCGGCCTTCACCCGGGCCAGGCCCTCGCCCAGAATGGCTACCAGTTCCACGTCCTCGCCGATAAGCCGCCGCAGCATCTTGTCCAGGTCCAGGATCAGGTCGTTGAGATTGATGACGCGCTGCTCAATGATTTGGCGGCGCGAGAAGGCCAGCAGTTTGCGGGTCAGGTTGGCGGCGCGCTGGGCCGACTGGATCACCTGCTCCACGTCCGCGCGCACGGGGTCGCCTGGGGGCAGGGCCTCCAGCGCGAAGGTGGCGTAGCCCGTCATGGCGGTGAGGATGTTGTTGAAGTCGTGGGCGATCCCGCCAGCCAGCCGCCCCACCACCTCCATCTTCTGCGCCTGCAGCAGCCGCTCCTCCATCTGCTTGCGCTCGGTGCTGTCGCGGATGATCACCTGCACCGCCGGCGCGCCCTCCCACTCAATCGGCACCGCGCACACGTCCGCGTAGAACTCGGTCCCGTCCAGGCGAAGGAGTTTCTCCTCAATCAGCGGCTGGGGCTCCCGCTTTTCCTGGCCCCGCCTTATCCGTTCCCAAACCATTTCCCGGAACTCCGGCGCTATAAAGTCCAGCGTCTGTCGCCCGACGAGGGCCTGGGGATCCTCGGCGCCGAACAGGGCGGCGGCCGCGGCGTTTGCGAACAGGACTTCCCCGTACCGGTGCACCCAGATGCCATCGGGCGACAGGTTCACCAGCGACCGATAGCGCTCCTCGCTCTCGCGCAGGGCCTGCTCGGCGCGCTTCAGCGCCGTGATGTCGCGCCCCACGCCCACGATACCCACGACCTGCCCGTCAGGCCCGCGCAGTGGCGAAAGCGACGTCTGGAAATACAGCATCCCATCGGCTCCCGGAGCGGACCACTCGTACACCACGTGCTGGCCCGCCAGCGCCCGTGCGTTGGCCTCCTCGTGCACCGGCGCGGCCTCGGGTCCCAGGACCTCGCGGGTAGTTTTGCCCAGATACACCTCCGGCGGCGTGCCGTATCTTTCCAGCCACTGCCCGAAGACGCCGGTGTGCCGGCCTTCGGTGTCCAGCGTGAAGATGACGTCGTCCATGGATTCCACCAAGCCCCGGAACCGGGCCTCGCTCTCGCGCAGTTTCTCCTCGGCGCGCCTTACTTCCGCCAGGCTCCGCTCCAAATCGGCGGCGCGCTCCTGCACCTGCCGGAACAGGCGCGCGTTCTGAATCGCCAGGCCGATCTGGTTGGCCACCGTACGGAGAAGGCTGACGTCGCGCTCCGAGTAGGCGCACGGACGGTAACTCTGCGCCTCCAGCAGGCCCACGACGCGCCCCTCCACGACCATCGGCACGTACACTGCGCACTGGGCGTCGCGGGTGTCGCCGGGCGGGCCGATATGGTGAACCCCATCCGTGGCGCGGGCCGCGGCCTCGGCGAGCGACTCCACCACCTCCGGCTCGCCCGTAAGGATCGCCCTGGCCCGCCCGCGGATCCCCTCCCCCAACTCCTGCGGGATGGTCAACGGCGGGAACTGAGAAACATCCAGCGCCACGCCGTCGCTCCACATGAACCCGGCGCTCAGGGTCCGGGCCTCGGCGTCGTAGAGCGATATGCCGAAGACCGGCGCGTCCACAAGGCGCGAAACGTGGTCGCGGGCGATCTCCGCGACGCGCGACAGGTCCAGGGTCTGGGCCAGGGCCAGCCCCAGGCGGTTCAGGATGTCCAGTTCCTCGTTGCGGCGGCGCAGGGCCTCTTCCATCTGCCTGTGCTCGGTGATGTCCACGATGGTGCCGACCCAGCCCACCACGCGCCCCTCGCTGTCGGTCTCCGGCACCGCGCGGCCCATGACCCAGGCAACGCTGCCGTTCGGGCGCACGAAGCGGTACTCGGCCTCCGAGGGCGCGCCCTTGTCCACGGCTTCTTGCCAGCCGGCCACGATCCTGTCCCTGTCGTCCGGGTGAACCTGCGGCAGCCAGCCGATGGCCAGGGCGTCCTGCGCCCCCATGCCGGATATCTGCGACCATGCGGGGTTGACGTAGGTCGTGTGGCCGTCGGCGTCGGTCCGGAAGATGCCCACGGGCGAGCCCTCCGCCAGGGTCTGATAGCGCCGCTCGCTGTCTCGCAGGGCCTGCTCGGCGCGCTCGCGCTCGGTGATGTCGCGCACCACGCACAGCAGGCAGGCGCGCCCGGCGAGATGGACGATCTCGGCGGTGAGCAGGCCCACGAACTCCGTCCCGTCCTTCTTCCGGAACCAGACTTCTTCGTTGCGCACGGCCTCGCCCTCCGCGAGTCGCCGCACCACTTCGCACCGCTGGCCCGGGTCGCACCACAGGCGCAGGTCGTCGCCCGTCTTGCCGATGATCTCGTCGCGGGCGTAGCCGGTCGCCTGGAGGAAGCCGTCGTTCACATCCAGATAGACGCCGGTTTCCATGTCGGCGATGGTGATGAGGTCGGCGGAACTGTGGAACACGGCGCGGAGTTGGGCCTCGCTCTCGCGCAGGGCAGCCTCGGCCTGGCGACGTTCGGTGATGTCGTCAAAGATGGCCACGATTTCCCCAGAGGGGAGTTTGTACACCTGATTCTCGGCCCAAAAGGCGAGGCGGTCATCCGCGTATCGGGCAGCGGCGTGGCGCTCGGGGGCGCCGGTTTCCCACACGCGCCGGAACACGTCCAGCAGGCCAAAATCGCGTATTCCGGGAAAGACCTCCGTAACAGGGCGGCCTATCGCGTCCTCGCGCTTTACGCGGGTGATGCGGAGCGCCGCGTCGTTGAGGTCGCGGATGATGAAATCCGAGCCATCGGGCAGGGGCTCATAGACGGCCACACCGCTGCCCATGCGCGCAAAGAGTTCGCGGAACCGCGCCTCGCTAACCCGAAGCGCATCCAGGGCCGCGTGCCGGTTGGCCTCGGCGCGCCGGCGCCGCTCGCGGTTGGCCAGAAGCCAGCCCATGAGGGCAGTGGCCAGAGGGTAGATGAGCATGACCGGCAGGGCGATGACGGGCAGAACCTGAAGGGGCAGCGGCCACGGCAGCGTAAACATGCACAGCAGCATCGCAACGTGCACGACCACCCCGAACAGGTACAGTTCTCGGCGGCGCATTTCGTGCGCGGCCCTGCGCTGCACGCGCGGCCACAGGACACCGATGGCCCCCGATACGACGATCACGATGACGCCGGTCAACGCGCCCGCGCCACCCACGGCCAGCCGAAAGGCCGCGGCGACCAGCGCCGCCACCGCCGTGGGAAACAGCCCGAAGAAGAGGCCCGACAGCGCCAGCACCACCGAGCGCGTGTCAAAGACCACGCCCGGGGCGAACTGCCAGGGGTTCAGCATAACGGCCACGCATATGCCGCCCAGGGCGAGACCGGTGGCCGCCTCTTGAAGGGAGCGACGCCCGCGCGGGCGGCCGAAATCCGACAGATCGTAGAGCACGCCAAGCGCCAAGAGCAACGCCGCATTGTTGATCAACCCGAGGATAGCCGAAGGCAGCATGGTTCCCCCTCCGCCACTGCCGCTCTCCCACCGGCAGACCGAACAGATGTGATGTGCGCCCGTATTGTACACGAATGATAACGATCGTGCAACCCCAACGTGCGACGCACCTCGGAGGTGCGTCGCACGTTCTCCATTCGCGTGCATTCGTGTTATTCGCGGTTACAACCCCCAACGCGCGTCGCACGTTCATTCGCGTGCATTCGCGCGACTCGCGGTTACAACCCCCAACGTGCAACCCCAACGTGCGACGCACCTCGGAGGTGCGTCGCACGTTCATTCGCGCGCATTCGCGCGACTCGCGGTTACAACCCCCAACGTGCGTCGCACGTTCATTCGCGTGCATTCGTGTTATTCGCGGTTACAACCCCCAACGCGCGTCGCACGTGCCCCATTCGCGTGCATTCGTGTTATTCGCGGTTACAACTCCATTCGCGTGGATTCGTGGGTGCGGCGGCGACCCTTTTGCCCCCTTTGCCACATCGGGCGTATAATAGGGCCGAGCCTCCCCCCGAAGTCTCTGGAGGTCATAGCATGACCCTGCGACAAAAAACCATCGTTATCATTGCCCTGATGTTCGTTTCCCTCGTTCTCGTCCTCTATGCCATCCTGCGGACGACGCTGATTCGCGAGTTCAACCGGCACGACGCGGCCCAGGCCCGCCGCGGCGCACAGCAGGCCCTCGCAATGCTGGAAGCCGACCTCAGCAACCTGGGCGCGGTGGCCGAGGATTGGGCCACCTGGGACGACACCTATGCCTTCGTCCAGGACGCCAACCCAGCCTACGTGCAGTCCAACTTGGTGGCAGGGACTTCCACCACGCTGCGGCTCAACCTAATGGTCTTCCTGGACGCATCGGGCCGAATCGTGGAGGCCCGCGCGTTTGACCTGGCCAACGCGGAAGAAGCGCCGGTCCCCGCGAGCCTGCTGTCCCATCTCGGAGCCGATAGCCCTCTGATGCGCCGAGACGGCGACGACGTCCTGACCGGCGTCCTCATGCTCCCGGAAGGCCCCGTCCTGGTGGCGTCCGGTCCCATCCTGACCAGCATGCGCGAAGGGCCCGCGCGGGGCACGCTCCTCATGGGCCGCTACCTGACCGAAGGCGAGATGCAGGGCATGGCGCAGAGGGCGCTCCTGGCGCTGTCGGCAGTGCGGCTGGACGAGTCGGGCGCGCCGGCCGATGTGGAGCGCGTGCGCGCCGCGCTGTCGCCGCAGACTCCGATCGCCGCCCAGGTGGTGGACGAGGAGCACATGGCCGGCTACGCGCTGGTGCAGGACATCTACGGCGCGCCGGCGTTGGCGCTCCGCGTGGAGATTCCCCGCGATTCGTACACGCAGGGGCTGATCGCGACCCGGTACCTGCTGGCGGGCGTGGCGGCGCTCGTTCTGCTGTTTGGGGCGGTGATCCTGGCGCTGCTGCAAAGGTCCGTGCTGGCCCCGCTGGCTCGCCTCAGCGCAGCCGTCAGCACTATCGGCGCCAGCGGCGACTTCGCCCAGAGGGTGGAGACGAGAGGGCAGGATGAACTCGCCGCCGTGGGCCGGGCGGTGAACCGGATGCTGGAAGCACTGGAGGCCGCCCATCGCCGCTACCGCGACCTGTTTGACCGCGTGCCGGTGGGCCTCTACCGCACGCGACCCGACGGCGCCGTGATAGACGCCAACCCCGCCCTGGCGCACATGCTCGGCTACCCCGACGTAGAATCCCTGCTCAAGGTAAACGCAGCCTCCGTGCACATCGCGCCCGAACAGCGCGAGCGCGAGCACGCCCTGCTGGAGCAACAAGGGGCCATCCACGGCATGGAGTTGCAGTTGCGCCGCGCCGATGGCGCCACCATCTGGGCGCAGGACAACGTCCGCGCGGTGCGCGACGCCGACGGCAACGTGCAGTACTACGAGGGCAGCCTGGTGGACATCACGCAACGCAAAGAGGCCGAGGAGGAGCGCGAGCGCCTCATCGGCGAGTTGCAGAAGGCCCTGTCCGAGGTGAAGACGCTCAGCGGGTTGTTGCCCATCTGCGCCTCGTGCAAGAGGATTCGCGACGACCAGGGCTACTGGCAGCAGGTGGAAGAGTACGTGAGCGAGCACACCGAGGCGGAATTCACCCACAGCATCTGCCCCGACTGCATGAAGCGGCTGTACCCGGAGTTTTCCCAGGGGGATGAATAGCGACGGAACAATCCCTTCTGGGTCTGTTCTACATTCGCGTGGATTCGTGTTATTCGCGGTTACAACCCCCAACGTGCAACCCCCAACGTGCGACGCACTTCTGAAAGTGCGTCGCACGTTCATTCGCGTGGATTCGTGTTATTCGCGGTTACAACCCCCAACGTGCAACCCCCAACGTGCGACGCACCTCGGAGGT